>Ga0070739_10000321_pt1 | contig 96641 bp, 89 predicted proteins | sample Coa_R1_7_FD_66445 | JGI IMG/M metagenome (GOLD analysis project Ga0070739, IMG submission 66445) | Surface soil microbial communities from Centralia Pennsylvania, which are recovering from an underground coalmine fire - Coalmine... | ecosystem: Environmental > Terrestrial > Soil > Unclassified ...
CTTCCTGGACTGGCGCACGGTGTTCCTGCTGGTCGCGCTCCCTAGCCTCGCCGTGGGACTAGCCTACTTGCTGGTGCGGGACCAGCTGCCGCTCACCGTTGGACGGCGGCCCAGCAGCCAGGCGAGCTGGCAAGCCTACCTCGCTTGCCTGCGGAACCGCAACCTCTTGATCATCTCGCTGGTCCAGATGGTCGGTGCCGCCGGCCGTGGCCAAGGCATCGATATCGCCTTCCTCACGCCTCACTTCGTGAACGACTTCCAGCTCGACCTGCCCACGGCCACCCTCCTGATCACCATCCTCCAGGCCGGTGGCCTCTTCGGCCCCCTGGCCCTGGGCTGGCTCTCCGACCGCACCTCGCGCAAGCCCGTGCTGCTCGCGTCGCTCGCGCTCTCCGCCCTAGCCACCTACGGGCTCGCGGTCATCGGGGCACCGGGGCCGCTGCTGCTGGCCAACCTCCTGGTCTACGGCATCGTGGTCAACTCGCGTCTAGTGCTCACGCAGGCGCTCATCGCCGACTCGGCAGGGCGCGAGGCGGCCGACGCGGCCTTCAGCCTCTACTTCTTCGTCGGCTTTATCTCCGCTCCGCTGTGGACCCTCATCTTCGGCTGGCTCATGGAGCACTACGGCTTCACCATCGGCTTCATGGCCATGGGCGCCACCTATGTCGTGGCCATGGGGCTGATCGCCTTCATCCGCACGCCGCAGTCCGGCGCCGCGGCGCGGGCGTAGCCTCCCAGCCTCCAAGCCGAGGGCCATCCCGCGGGGCTAGCGCCGACAGGCGGCGACGAAGGCCGCGAACAGCCGGGCGCTCGGGGAGTGGTGGGGAACGAGTTCCTCGGGGTGGAACTGCACAGCCAGCGCGAAGGGGTGGTGCTCGTGCTCGATCCCCTCGAGCACGCCGTCGGGGGCATAGGCCACGGCACGGAACCCGGGCGCCAGCGCTTTCACGGCCTGATGGTGGATGCTGTTCACGCGGAGCTCGGTGGCTCCCAGCACCGCTGCGAGGCGGCTGTCTGGCGCCACCGTGATCGGATGCACCAGCGCGGTCCGTGCCTCGGGGTGCTGGTGACACAGCGCCCCCGCGAGCTGCGTCTGGATGTCCTGGTAAAGCGTGCCGCCGGCTGCCACGTTGAGCGCCTGCTGCCCGCGACAGATGCCGAGCAGCGGCTTGCCCTCCGCCAGCGCCCAGCGCGCCAGCGTGAGCTCAACGTGGTCCAGGAGGTCGTCCACGCCGTCGATCCCGCTATCGGGCCGCGGCGCCTCGCCGTAGCACGCGGGGTTGACGTCGCCCCCGCCTGGCAGGAGCAGCCCGTCCAGCCGCTCGTAGAGCGCGCGCAGCGCTGCCTCGTCGTCCAGCAGCGGCACGAGCACCGGCAGGCCCCCCGCGGCCACGATCGCGCGGGCGTAGCTGCGGTTCTGGCGGAAGCCTGCCGGCCGGCGCCCGTGCGGCGCCTGCGGGGCGCACGAGATGCCGATCAGCGGACGCACGGCGCGGTCGGCGTGCATGGCCCTGGCGTTCTTCGCCCTACCCCACCTGCTCCAGCTCGCGTTCCGCGGGCCGCCGGCGGCGCCGGCCGGCCTCGGCCTTGCGCAGCTGGTCGGGGCTCTCCAAGCGATCGATGTAGAGGATCCCGTCGAGGTGGTCGATCTCGTGCTGGAGCGCCTGCCCGAAGAGCCCCTCGCCCCTGAGCCGCACCTCGCGGCCCTGGCGGTTCTTGGCCTTGACCGTCACGGCCCAGGCGCGCTTCACGTTGGCCCAGTAGCCGGGCACGGAGAGGCAGCCCTCCTCCGGCTCCCACACCCCCTGCATCTTGACGATCTCGGGGTTGATCAGTGTGGTCAATTCGCCCTCGATCTCGATGACCAGCAGGCGGAGCGGGATGCCGATCTGCGGGGCGGCCAGACCGATCCCGGGCGCGGCGCGCATCGTATCGATCATGTCCTGGATGATGGGATCGAGCGATCGGTCGATGCGCTTGACACGCTTGGCCTTCTGCCGCAGGATCGGGTTCTCGAGGGTAAGGATCGGCCGCACCGCCATGGCGCCTCCGCTCTGGGCAAAATGAGACGCACGAGCCAGCCCCGGCAGGACTAGCTCGGCGCTGCGGCAGCGCACAGGCTGCCTAACGGGTGTAATGATAGCACGGGTCGGCGCGGCGTCACAGCGGGTCGACCTCGGGCGCGAGCCCGAACGCGACGCGCGCTTCGGCCACCACGTACAGGGAGCCGGCCACGCAGACGAGATCGTTTGTCCCGCGCTGGAGCTGCGCGTGGCGGATCGCGGCCGCCACGTCCGGGATGGTCTGTACCGGTAGGCCCCGGGCGCGCGCCGCCCGGGCCACTCGCTCGCGCGGCGCCGCGCGGGGGTGGCGAGCCGCGGTGGCGTAGACGCGCGCCACCACGGGTGCCAGGGCGGTCAGGATACCGTCCACATCCTTGTCGGCCGAGACGCCGAGCACCAGCAGGCGCCGTGTGGCCGGGAAGTGCTGCGTGAGGGCGGCGGCCAGGGCCGCGGCGCCGGCCGGGTTGTGCGCCCCGTCCGCTACCACCGGTGGCGGCCCGGCTGTCAGCACCTCCAGGCGGCCGGGCCACTGCACGCGCGCCAGGCCGTCGGCCACCGCGGCAGGAGGCACCGCCAGCCCCCGATCCACTAACGCCTCCGCGGCCGCGACGGCCACTGTAGCGTTGGTCCACTGGTGAGCGCCCACCAGGCCCAGGCGCAGCCCGGCGTAGGTGGCCCGCCGGCCCACGATGCGATCGCCCTCACGCCGCGCCGCCGGCCGGGTCCCAGGCGGCATGGCGGCTTGGCCGTCGTCGACTAGGCGCAGCTCGGCACCGCGCGCGGCGGCTGTCTGCTCGATTACCGCCAGCGCCTCGGGCGCCTGCGGGGCGCAGACGGCGATGCCGCCCGGCTTGATCACCGCGGCCTTCTCGGCAGCGATGGCCGCCACGGTGTCGCCGAGCACCTCGGTGTGGTCGAGCGCGATCGGCGTGAGCACCGAGACGATAGCGGGCGCCACGTTCGTGGCATCGAGCCGGCCGCCCAGCCCCACCTCCAGCACCGCCACGTCGACGCCCTCGGCCGCGAAGTGCAGCAGCGCAAGGGCCGTGGCTGCCTCGTAGGTGGTCACGGGCCCGAGCTCTGGCGCGGCCGCGGCAAGGGCTGCGATGCCAGCCCGCACCCGCTCGAGGCCTGCCGCGAACTGGTCAGGAGTGATGAGCTGCCGATCGATCTGGATCCGCTCGCGGTAGGTATGCAGGTGCGGCTGCGTGTACAGGCCTACGCGGTAACCGGCTGCGCAGAGGATGCTCGCCAGCATCGCCGCCGTGGAGCCCTTGCCGTTGGTCCCGGCCACGATCACGGTGGGGTAGGGCGGCTCCGCTACGCCGAGCAGCGCGAACAGCCGCGCCGGTCGCGCCAGATCCTGGCGCGGCCGCCCATCCGCCGGGGCGGCCTCCCAGTTGGGCAGGCTGTAGAGGTAGCGCAAGGCGGCAGGGTAATCGAACACGGCTCCTACTCTCCGGCCGCGCCACGCACGATGGCGTCGGCCAGCCGCGTGACCAGCGCCATGCTGCGCACATCGTGAACGCGCACGACATCGGCGCCGGCCCGTACCCCCAGCGCTACCGTGGCTGCCGTCCCCTCCACCCGCTGGTCGACCGGGAGATTGAGGGTGAGGCCGATAACCGACTTGCGGGAGGTGCCCAGCACCAGCGGGCGGCCGAGCGCCCGGAGCTCGCCGAGGCGGGCCAGCAGCTCCAGATTCTGCTCGCGGGTCTTGCCGAACCCGATGCCCGGATCGACTAGGATCTGCGTGGGCGCCACGCCGGCGGCCTCGGCCTGCGCCACGGCGGCCCGCAGCTCGCGCAGCACCTCGCCCAGCAGATCGGTATAGGCTACGTGAGGGTGGTAAGAGCCGAGGGCGCCCCGCGCGGCCGCCGCGGGCCGGTTGTGGGTGACGATCAGCGCGGCACCGTGGGCAGCAGCCACGGCGGCGAGATCGAGGTCGGCGCGAAGCCCCGTGACGTCGTTGACAACGCAGGCGCCGGCGGCCAGGGCGGCCTCGGCCACCCGTGCCTTGTAGGTATCGATCGACAGCGGCAGCGCCACCGCCTCGCGCAGCGCCTGGAGCACCGGCAGCACGCGCGCCAGCTCGACCTCGGCGGGAACAGGCGGCGCGCCCGGGCGCGTCGACTCGCCGCCCACATCCAGCAGGTCGGCGCCGGCCGCGGCGAACTCCCGCGCCCGCGCCACCGCCGCAGCGACGTCGGGCACGGCATCGCCGGCAAACGACTCGGGCGACAGGTTCAGGATGCCCATCACGTAGGTACGCCGGCCCCAGGTCCAGGTGTGCTCGCCTAGGCGCGTGGGCGGCGGCGCACCGTACTGGTGAGCGAGGGTGGCGGCCAAGGCCCGGCCGAGCGCCGCGCCAGGCTCAGGGCCTCCGGCCAGCCGCCGGGCTAGCGCAGCCTGCTGCTGGTGCGTGCCCGCGACCAGGGCGCCGTGCGGCCCGAGCACGAGGCGCGCCCACACGGCCGCGGCCGCCCTGCGGAGCGCCGCCGCCTCGTCTGGGGCGAGCGCCTCCAGCCGCAGCAGGAGCGGCGCATCGGGCGGGGTGTCAACTGCGGTCAGAAAGCGGGGGTTCCAGCGCAGCAGCGGGTCGGTCATGATGGCGGGCCGTTCCTCACGGAGCTGTCGACACCGAGGTTTCGGGGGCGGCCGTCGCTTCCGGCGCCCCGCGCGGCAGGCGGCGGTAGATGCGCTCCACCGCGCGCCGGAGCTGCTCGACGGTAGCTCCCACGCGCAGCGTCGCGGCCACTGCGGCCCCCCCGGCGCCCACGCCCTCTTTCACGAGGAAGTCCTCGTAGCGGCGCAGCGGCGCGTAGCGCGAGGCGGCGAAGCTCAGGCCGCTGCCCAACACCGCATAAGGGCCCAGCTGAGCCACCAGCCCGGCGAGATCGGCAGCAGGGTCGGCCAGCACCCAGCGCGTGGTGGCGATGGCGATCCGCCGCGGCTCCAGCCGGCGGCCCTCCTGGGCCCGCAGGGCTCGCGCGAGGGCGAGCACGGCGGCCATCTGCGTGCCGCCGGCGAGCACGACCGGCACCCGGTCGCAGGCGCCCAGTGCCAGGCCGGCCACCGCGGCTTGCATCGGGTCGCCCACCGCCGCCACGGCCTGCAGCGGCGCGCGCGCGACGGCCGCGCGGTCCACGTGCGCCAGCCCCTGCCGGGCAACTGCTTCCTTGAGCCCATGGGGGTTGGCGGCCATGGAGCTGCTCACGCGGCCGGCCGCGTCGAGCCCGAGGGCCAGCAGCACGGCGAGCGCCGTCGTGGTGCCCCCGGGCACGCTCTCGGCGAGCACGAGGTAGTCGGCGCAAGCCGCGAGCTGGGCGCCCAGCAGGCGTCCGCGCTCGTAGAGCTCTTCGGCGTGCGGGACGGCGCGCCCGGTGGTGATGCAGGCGCCGGCGGTCTCCCCGAGGCGGATTGCCGGCACCTGCGGCCGGACCCGCGTGCCGGCATCGACCACCAGATACGGGATGCGCGCCAGGCGCAGCGCCGCGACGGTGATGATCGCCGGGCCCGGGGGGCCGAGTGGGTTGGCCGGCACACCGTGCAGGCAGCGCGCGCTGCCGTAGTAGAGCGCCTCGGCATCGGCGGCCGGGGTCAGCTCGCGCAGGGCGGGCGTGGCGCCGGCCGCCGAGAGGCCCGGGATGCGGGCCGTGTCCGTCTGGGCGATCGTGCAGACGAACAGCGGCCGGCGCCCGCGCAGCCGCGCGGCCAGGGCGCGCCCCCGCGCCGCGGCGTGGGCAAAGAGCAACGGCGCCTGGTCTGCTTCCCTCATCCGTGCCCCCGCCGCTCGCCCCCGAGGCCCGTGCTGTCCTGGTGGAATTTAGAGCGGCCCGCATCGCAGCTGTCAAGCGCATCGCGCCCGCCCCGACGCTTGCCCTCTCCCCCCTCGGCCGGTATCCTCCCCGCAGGAACCCCTAGCGACGGGAGCCCGTATGGCCACTGCTCCGTACCCCGAGGGGGTCACCCTTGGCGATCCCGCCAGCCCGGTGGGGATCTGCACGCTCTGGACCCGCCAGGAGCGCATCTTGCGCGGTGTTCCGCGCGAGCTGTACGCGGCCTGTGGCAACCTCTACTCGCTCTGGGGGATCAGCCTTCTGGTGCGGAGCGTGCTGGCCCGCCCTACGCTCCGCTACCTCGTGCTCTGCGGTGTCGATTATGCGGACACCGGCCACGCGCTCGTCGCGCTAGTCGAGCAAGGGCTCGCCCCCGACGGCACGATCCCGGGCACTGAGGCGCGGCTCGACGCGGACCTCGATCCCGCGGCCGTGGAGCGCTTCCGCCGCCAGCTCACGCTCGTCGACCTGCGCGGCTGTACCGATCCTGCACGCGTCGCCGCCGCCATCCGCGCCCTGCCTCCGCCCGCCGACGGTCCCCGCGTCCTGGTGCCCGAGGGATGGTCGCCGCCCGCCCGGGCGCCCAGCACGTCGCGCTGGCAGCCTGATCCCTGTGGCAACTTCCTCATCCAGATCGAAGGGGATCGGCTCGTCGCGGTCCACGCGACCACCGCTAGCGGCCCCACCGGGCGGCGCTTTGTGGGCCGCAGCGCCGCCGAAGTCTACCGTGCCATCATCGCTGCGGGCCTGGTCTCGCAGCTCGACCATGCCGCCTATCTCGGTGCGGAGCTCGCGCGGGCCGAGATCGCGCTCCGGGCCGGTTGGCCCTATCGCCAGGACCAACCGCTGCCCCCTCCCGCTGGCGCCCTCCACCGGCCCGCGCCGCCAGCGGACGCCCGGCCTGCGCGCGAGTGAGCTGCCCGTCTCAGAACAGCCAGAAGCGGCGCCGCCGGTGCTGTGCGAGCAGCTGCTCGCGCTCGACTGCCGCCTCGTGCTCTACGCGCACCTCGCGGCTCCGCTGGTAAGCCACGATGGCGTTCCAGATCTCCTGCCGCGCCTCGAGCGTCGGCGCACACTCGAACTGCTCGTAGAGCGCGCGTAGCTCTGGGCTGGGCGAGGTCTCGTCGGCTGCCATAGGCCTCTCCTCCGCCGCTCCTCGCCGGAGCGCCTCATTGTAGTGTAGCGCGAGCGGCGCCGCCCGCCCGTACCCCGGCCGCAGGCTAACTCAGGGGCGCCACGCCGGGAGATACCGCACCAGTACAGGCAGCGCTACGAGCAGGAGCGTCTCTATCAGCTCGTCGAGCGCCCCGTAGGTGTCGCCGGTCAGGCCGGGCAGGCGGGCCAGGCAGTAGCGGGCGAAGAGCCAGGTGGCCCCGGCCGCCAGCGCCAGGCCGGCCAGCCCGGCCGGCCCGAGCAGCAGCCCGGCGGCGCCAGCCGCCAGGAGCGTGGCTGCCAGCAGGGCGCGCCCACTCGCGTGGTCCTTAAAGCCCCGGCCCAGTCCCTCCGCGCGCCCATAGGGATAGGCCACGATGGCGTACACCATCGCCCAGCGGGCCAGACACAGGGCCACCAAGAGCATGGCCGGGCGGAACGCGGCCGGCAGAGCGCCGAGCGCTGCCCACTGGACCAGCAACAAGCTGGCGAGCCCCGCCACGCCGAAGCTGCCCACCCGGCTGTCGCGGAAAATCGCCAGGCGCTCGGCCGGCGACCGCAGGCTGAACAAGCCGTCGCACGTGTCCATGAAGCCATCGAGGTGCAATCCGCCCGTGAGCAGCGCCAGTAAGACCAGGAGGCCGACATCGACCACCGGCCGCGGCAGGACGAGGCTCAGCAGCACATCGGCCCCGATCAGGAAGCCGCCCAGCACCAGACCGACGGCGGGGAACCAAGCCAGCGCCTGTCCCAGCGCTGGGCCGGCCACGGGAAGGCCTGCCGGCACCGGCAGGCGGGTCAAGAACTGGAGCGCGACGAGGAAGCCCAGCAAGTAGCCGGGCACCGCGCGCCGCGGAGGGGCGGGGGTGGACGGCGATGGCGCGCTAGCCATGGGCGTACAAGACGAGCGGCACAAACACCAGCGCTCCGGCCTCGACCAGCTCCGCGATGGCCCCGTAGGTGTCCCCCGTCAGGCCAGGCAGGCGCGTGCGCAGGAATACGGCCGCCAGGTGCACCAGCAGGCCCGTGCCGCCAAGTACCAGCAGCGCCCCGGGCCCGAGCGCCAGCGCCAGGACGCCCAGCGTAAAGGCCGTGCTCGCCGCGGCACACGGCGTGGTGGCGTGCGCCTTGAGGGCCAGGCTGGCCCCAGGCGTGCGCCGCCCGTACGGATAAGCCCAATAAGCGGCGACGATCGCCCAGCGGGCCAGGAGCGGCGCTACCAGCAGCGTCGCCGGCCGCGCCCCCGCCGGCAGCGCCCGGAGCGCCGCGAACTTGGCGAGGAGCAGCAGGCAGGCAGCTAGCGCGCCGGGATCGTGCGCCCGACTGTCCTGGAGCAGGGCCAGTCGCGCCTGGGGCGTGGCCGGCGCACAGACGGCATCGCAGGTATCGACGAGCCCATCGAGGTGAAGCGCCCCGCTCAAGCCGAGCAGGGTGGCGACGAGCAGCGCATCGACGACGGGAGGCGCGAGGAACGGCCGCAAGGCCGCATCGAGGCCTACAAGCAGCAGGCCCAGGAGCAGCCCCACCGCAGGAAAGTAGGGGAGTGCCTTTCCCAGCTCTTCGGTCGTGGCTGGATGGGGCCAGGGGGTGGGCAGACGGGTCAGGAACTGGAGCGCGAACCAGAACCCTTGGAGGCGAGGAAACCCTACCACAAGCCTCCCTGCCGGAGCGCTGGCATCGGCAGGGCCACGGTCCGCCCCGCGCCACAGGGCGCGCCAGGCGGGCGCTAGGCCGAGGCCTCGGCGAGCATGCTCTGCCGCGCCTCCTTGGGCAGCATCGGCCCCATCAACTTCTCCACTGCCATGGTGTGGCTGCACAGCCCCCACCCGCGGAAGAAGTCGCAGGTGCATGCCCAGCGGCCCCGCTCGTAACTCACCGTGTAGGAGTCGTGTTCGCCACGGAACGTGGCGCTGAATTGCGTGAAGCAGAGCCGCTCGGGCTCCCGAGCGTAGAGGTTGGCCTTCTGAATCTTGCCGATCAAGCTCGAGTGCATACCTGCTTTCCTCCAGCTAGGTGTTCGGCCCCGTCCCCAGGCGGCTCAGATGACCTGCCCCACCCCAGGAACTAAAAAACGCCTCTGTGCGGAGCACAGGGCGCTTCTTACAAGCGGAGCGCGGCGCGGTCAGGTTGCCGCTCACAGCCCCCTCGCCTGGGGCGGCGCTACGACCCACGCAGCGCCAGCACTACAGCCCACCATAGCACTCCAGACTGCGGCGTGCCTCCCGGCCTCACCGCTTGGCCGGAGTATAGCCCTCCGGCGCGGCGCTGTCAACGGCGCCTGCGCGGCTCACCCCGCGCTCGAGGAGCGCCTTCGGCCATACGGCGCCATAGGCCCCGGGCAGCCCAACGGAGCCGCTGCGCACCGCAGCTTCCACTAGGACGTGAGCCATGCGGAACTGTGCGGGAACGCATGGGGCGGTACCGCTCGTGTGGCAGAACGCGAACACCGATGATTGAGCTAGAGCCGCGCCCTGCAGGTGTTCGGCTTCTTGGCGCTCTCGCGTCGGGATAGCGCAGTAGGCACCGTTTTGTGCGCTACGCGGCGGCACAGAGTGCCTTCGTCTCGACGCACGGTGAGCGTACAGCACTCGAACGGTAGACGGTGCGACGCCCGAGCAGACAGGTAGCACTTGTCAGCACGTGGCTTCGCCGAGGATGCCTATAGATTGCAAGACCGGCCGCAGTTTTGCTACCGTATCTGGTGCGAGTATGTTATCCTGAAGAAGAGGGAACGAGGCTTCCGGAGATGCGGCACCGCTGCGCCGTGTAGAGGGGAGAGGCTGGGAGAGGGGGCAAGGATGCCTCTCCGACGCTCATCACCGTTTACGTATAATAGGCTAGGAGGTGGAGCATGGCTACCTTTTCCACGGTCTCGATGAAGGAGGCGCGGGAGTCCGTACTCCCGCCCCGGCGAGCCACCCAGGAGCGGTATCGCGAGTACATCCGCCAGCTCAATGGCGAGACGGCCGGCCGGCTGGAACTGGAGCCGGGTGATCGCCCGATTACCGAGCGCGCGCGCCTGAAGGCTGCCGCGAAAGCCGAGGGGGTGAACCTGTTCATCCAGCGGCGCGGTAACGTTATCGTGTTCTGGAAGACCGACGAACCGCCCAAGCCGCGGGGTGGGGGCCCGCGCGGCCGCCGGCGCATGGGGTAGGGCTGCTGGTTAGCCCGGCAGGCGGCTGCTCTGCTAGCCCGCGGTAGCGGCCGAGAGGAACCCAGCGCGCTTTGTTGCCCCGTGTCCAGGAGGGGCGAGCTCTCGCGTCCTAGGGGGCTCGCCCCTCCTTGGTTTCCCATCCTCGCGGGGCGGAAGAGGGCCTCAGCGCCGCTCCTCGGCGGCACGCGCCTGCAACGCGCGCCAGACCTTCTCGGCAGTGATCGGAAGGTCGCGAATGCGCACGCCACAAGCGTCGTAGATCGCGTTGCTGATGGCCGGGGCTACCGGATCCATCCCCAGCTCGCCGAGGCCCTTCGCGCCAAAGGGGCCGGTGGGCTCGTAAGAGTCCGCGAACTCCCGCTTGAGCGGCGGCATGTCGGCAACCGTCGGGATGCGATAGTCGGAGAAGTTGGGGTTCAGAATCCGCCCGTTCTCTAGCAGGAACCCCTCCATGAGGGTGTAGCCGATGCCCTGGGCGATCGCCCCTTCGACTTGCCCCTCCGCCCCGATCGGATTGATCACGGTCCCGCAGTCGGAGACCGAGACGTAGTTGAGAATGCGCACCTGACCGGTTTCGGGGTCGACCTCGACCTCGACGGCATGGCAGCCGAAGTTATAGGCCCCGGATTCGTTGCCATAGCGCAGCTTCGGGTCGTGCGACTCCGTGTCGCTATCGAACTCGCCCTTCCCGACGATCATCTGTCCGTTGCGGCGGAACAGGGCCCGCTTGGCCACCTCGGCCACGGTGACGCTGCGGCCCTCAGGCGCCCCCCGCACGAAGATCCGCCCGTTCTGGATCTCCAGGTCGCCGGCGCGTGCCTCGAGCATCTCGGCAGCCAGCGCGAGGAGCTGGTCGCGCGCGTTCGCCGCGGCGCGCATCACGGCGTTGCCGGCCACGTAGGTGAGGCGGCTGGCATAGGCCCCCTGCGCGTACAGGCCCAGGTCGGTGTCGGCGCGCGAGATCTGGACGTCGCTGAGCGGCACACCGAGTGTCTCGGCCACGATCTGGCAGAGCACCGTGCTGGCGCTCTGGCCGATCTCCCCCTCGGCGCACAGCACGACCACCCGGCCCGACTCATCGATCTTCACCTGGGCTAGCGAGCCATCCCAGTCGCCGAAGTGCCGCTTGCCGCTCACGTGCGACGACGCCGCAGCTCCCACGCCCCGGAACGGCTTGCGGTTCGCCCGCTTCTCCTTCCAGTTGATCAGCGCCGCCGCCCGATCGATGCACTGCTTCAGCTCGCAGGAGGTGACCCGGTTACCGTGCGGCGACACGTAGCCCGGCTCGGCCGCGTTCTTGCGCATGAGGTCGAGCGGGTCCATCCCGAGCCGCTCGGCCGCGATGTCCAGCGCCTGCTCGACCGCCCAGCTCGCCGACGGATTGCCGAAGCCGCGGAAGGCCCCCGTCGGCATCTTGTTGGTGTAGACCAGGTAGGCCTGACTCTTGACGTTCTGCCACTTGAAGGTCGTGTCGTGGCGGAGCGCGGCCACCCCCGTCACCGCCGATGCTTTGGCGCAGTAAGCGCCGTTGTCGGCGATGGTGTAGAGCTGCTTGGCCAGGAGGGTGCCGTCGGACTTCAACCCGATCTTGACCCGGATCTTCATCGGCACCCGCGGGCGGGGACCGGCGATGAAGTCCTCCTCACGGCTATTGATGAGCTGCACCGGCCGCCCGGTCTTGAGCGCGAGCAGGCCGCTGATGATCGCGTTGTTGTCATCTTGCGACTTGCCACCGAAGCCCCCGCCCACATAGGTTTGGATGATCCGCAGGTCCGTCTCGCGGATCCCCAGGGCCGTGGCGATGCGTGGCCGCGCCATGAACGGCGTCTGCGTGTTCATGTAGAGCGTGAGCTTGCCGTCGGGATGCGGTTCGGCCACCGAGCCGATCGGCTCGATGGCCGCGTGCCACTGGAGCGCGCTCTGGAAGGTCTCCTCGACGATCACGTCGGAGGCGGCGAAGGCGGCCTCGACATCGCCCCGCTCGACATCGATCACGAGCGCGATGTTGTTGGGGCGATCCTCGTGGATGAGCGGGGCCCCTTCTTGCATCGCCTCCTCGGGGTCGAACACTGCCGGCAGCTCCTCATATTCGACGGTAATGAGCGACAGCGCCTCCTCCGCCGTCTCGGCATCGATCGCCGCGACGGCCGCTACCTCTTCCCCGACGTAGCGCACTTTCTGGTAGGCCAGCGCGTACTGGTCCGCGATCCAGGCCCCCCAGCGCTGGCACGGGGTATCGGCGGCAGTAACGACTGCCCGCACCCCGGGGACGCGGCGTGCCCGGCTGGTATCGATGTGGAGGATGCGGGCATGCGGATAGGGGCTGCGCAGGACCCGGCCTACCAGCATCCCCGGCAGCTTGATATCGGCGACGTACTGTGCGGCGCCTGTCACCTTCTCGCCCGCATCGATACGTGGCACGCGCTGTCCAACGACCGCGAACGGGGGCGCTACTGCCATCGTCGGTTCCTCCCCTGCAGCACAAGTCGCGCAGCCCGGCGCTTGCGGCACGGGCCGGGCGGGAAATTCTAGCATGGGGCGCGCCGGCCGCTGCAGCGCGCTGCTCCTGCCGCGCGGCGGGCTCAGGCGGCCTCGCGGTAGGTGCCAGGCAGTCCGGCGAGCGAGCCTACCAGCGCGCCCAGGGTCGCCCCGCTGAGCACCGTGGCGAGCAAGAAGGCGGCGGGAGCCACCCCCAGCACCGTCGCCTCCTGGGAGAGCCCCCCGAGCGCGCCGACGACCCCGATCGCGAGACCGATGAGCAGGCCGATCAGCGCGGCGCGGACCGTGGCCTGCTCCGCCGCGACCATCGCCTGGAGATCCTCCGCCGTATCAGTCTGGAGCGTCTCGGCCGAGAGGTCGCCGAAGGGCCCGTAGATGATCCCCAGCGTGGCACCATATAGCACATGGAGGAGCAGGTTCCCAATCAGCGGGAAAGGGCCGGCGCCTAGAGCAATGCCCGCCAGGCCGCCGCCGAGCAGGGGCAGCACCACGAATAGCGAGACCGCTGCGGGCAGGAGCGAGAAGAGAACCCCGCGCCACCAGGGCGGGCCCGGCAGGTAGGGATCGGCAAAGCGCGCGTAGAGCACGGCCCACAGCACGCCGCCGGCGAAGTACACCGCGACAGCAACGTAGAGGTAGGCGAGCCCGAAGTCGATGACGCTATTGTGGGTGAGAGCGTAGAGCCAGCTGCGCATCACCTCGGCGCCGCGCCGCTCGGTTAGCGGGACGCCGGCGAGCACCGCCGCGACCCCATAGGCGATGATGAACCCGAACAACATCACCGCCGAGGCAGCGAAGCCGGAAACGACCGCTCGCGGGAACCAGCCGGGGGCGACGACAAGCCCGGCTCGCGCGCTGTTCATGGCTCACCTCCCGGACCGGAGGGCCGGTCCCCACCGCCACACCGCACGGGCTGGGCAGAGCCCAGGAGGCCCCTGCGGCAGCTCTAGCACCTGCTACCGCAGGGCTCTCGAGGAGGTTATGCCACATTTGCGCCGCCATGGCGCAGGCTTAGCGCGCTCGCCGGGCCCAGACCGCCCCAGGGGAGGGCCCGTTGGGTGAGAACCCGGCGTTGGCCGCGGCCGGTGGTGCTAGGCGGCGCCGGGCTTGAGCCCCAGGCCGCTTTCCGACGGCCGGCAGGCTGGGCGCTCGCTCACCCGCGGGCTGGGCCCCAGGACAGAACCAGCCCCGGCGTGGCGGGCCTGTGCCGACCTTGCGCCTCCAGGGCTAGCTAGCGGCAGACGTAGTAGTTACTGCCAGTGTAGGTCGAGGTGCAACCGAAGAAGGGCGCGAAGGGGATATAGGCGAAATACGGCGATGGGTTGGCGACGTTGCCGTACAGCGCCAAATAGGGGAACAGCCCGAAGGTGGGGAAGCCGGTCGAGTTATACACCCCGCTCAGCACCGGGGCGGCGTAGGCGGGGAAGGCACCATAGGGGAACCCGGCGTAGCCGGGCGGGCCCCCATAGCCGCCATAACCATATGGGGCTACCGGGAAAGCCCAGGGGCTCGCATAGCCCATCTGAGCGGACGCCACGGGGGCTCCCACTCCGAGCCCCAGCGCGACGCCGAGCGCCAGGACTGCTACCAGTCGCCGCATCGACCTTCTCCTCCCTCGCCCATACCTGGAGGCCCGGGCTCGCAGGCCGCGAGCCGCCCCGCTACCGGCAGAAGTAGGTGTTGCTCCCCACGTACATCGGCGAGCACGCGCCGTTGTACCCATACGGGTAGTAGCCGCAGTAGGCGTTGTACGCGAACCCGCCGTAGGCCGGGTAGCCACCATAGAAGGTGCTGTAGTACGGGTACAGCCCCCCGTACTGGCCGGTCCAGAAGGGCACGTTTCCAAGGATGTCGGAGTAGTAGGGATTCACGTAGTTCCCGAGGGCGGTAGTGTCGTAGAACGTCGGATCGATGTAGCCGGCGCCGATGTATGGCTGGCTGCCCCCTCCCGCCACGCCGCCCGCCGCGGGGTAACCGGTGTAGGCGCCGGCGCCGGAGGGATACTGCCCGTAGGGATAGCCGTTAGTGTAGCTCGCGTAGAAGCTCGGTATCCCCCCGTACCAGGCCTGGTAGAACGGATAATACGCATAGCCCGGATAGCCGCCCCCATAGAGCGGGTTGATGTTGAATCCGGAGCGGAACCCCGGGATAGTGTTGCTCGTCCCGAGCGTACAGTACTGGGCCGCCGCGCTGGGCGCTATGGCGGCCAGGGCCCCCAGCAAGACCAATCCCACGAGCAGACGCCACATCGGCCCTACTCCTTCACCGCTACTCGCCTAGCAGTACAGAATCGAGAATGGCTGGCCGCCCGTGAAGAACGTCGGCAAGTAGAGCGCCGACGAGTACGGGGCATAGCCGCCCGCATATGACGGAAGCCCGAGATAGAGCGACGGCGCGCTGCCATAGTTGCCGCCGGCCAGCGCGTAGGGCGTATAGGCCTGAAGCGGCCCGCCCCCGGTCCCGCCGTAGAACGGGTAGCCGCCGTAGTAGAGGCCCATGTAGGCCGGGCGCCCGCGATAGCCGTAATCGACGATCGGGTAGTTGTAGTAGGGATCGCCGAAGAACGGATAGAACGCGCCGTACACGAGGAACGGGTAGTACCCCCCGGCGCCAAAGAACGAATAGCCGTTCAAGAAACTCGCCGAGTACGGATAGTAGCCGCCATAGGCGGGGTAGGGATACACCCCGCCGTAGTAGGGGTAGCCGTAGAACCCGCCATAGGTAGAGGGGTAGGTGGGATACAGCCCGCTCGTGTAGTAGCCGGCCAGGAGCGGGGTGTTCCCTCCGCCGGAGCCACAATACTGCCCATGTGCTGGTGGGGCGGCCATCCACAGTCCGCCCAGGAGCAGCAAGGCGCCAATGATGCGTCGCACGAACCGCCTCCCTCGCTCAGCAGGCGAACCCGCCGTAGCCAGTGGTGCTGAAACTGCCCGGATAACCGCCCAGGCCGAACCCGATCCCGCCGAAGCCGATCGGCAGCCCGCTGCCCACGTACACGCCTAGAGGGCTGACCGAGAAGGGCACCGCAGTGCCGAAACCGACCCCTGCGGGGTAGGGATAGTACCCCGCCCCCGAGAAGGGGTAGTAGGGGTAGGTGGCAGGCCCACCGGGCGCGATCAGGCCGGAGCCACCATACCCCCCGAACCCGCCGTAAACGGGCGCGCCATAGTACGGGTAGTACGAGCCGTAGCTCTGCACCGGATAGTACGGGTAGTAGGCGTACGGCAAGTCGCCGTAGATCGGCGTGCCGAACACGCCACGGTAGAACCCGTAGCCCGGCCCGAAGCTGCAGTACTGTGCCGCGGCGTGGGGCACGGTAAGCAGGGCCCAAGCCCCTAACAAGAGGAGCGCGCTCAGCAGTCGCCGCACGGCCTCACCTCACGTCAGCAGTAGTAGCCGCCGTAGCAGGGCGGCCCGTAGAGCCCGCCATACCCCCCAGCGCTCGGCAACGCACCGGCCAGGGCGGTGCTATCCGCGAGCGGCAGCATGCCGGGCAGCATGCCAGCGGTCGGCACCGGCCCGAACGGCCCCCCGCCTGGCGCCGGCGCCCCCGTGCCGGCCGGCGCCTGCGCCCCCAAGCCGGCTACGGGGCACGGCAGCGGGATGTACCCGTGCGTCACGCGCGCGAAGGGCTGGCCACCGTAGAAGCCGATCGTGCTGATCGCCACAGGGTAGCCGAACCCGTCGTAGGGGCCATACCAGCCTTCCACGTTGAAGAAGAACGGCCGGCCCAGCTGATCGAACCCGAACCGAGGGATGGAGAAGGGCAGCACCTGGCCGTAGGCGCAGGTGTAGGTCGTCGTCCCATCGCTCGGCCCGCCCGGCGGCGCGGCCGTGAGCTGGGCCTCCGGCCCTACCGGCCCGCTCGGCTGCGGACCGAGCGGGGGCATCGTTGCACCACCGTACTGCGCGCCCGCCACGGGCACGGCGGCGAACAACGCTACCGCGCTGGCGAGCGCGAGAGCGGGGAGCAAATAGCGCATTCTCTTGCCTCCCTTAGAAGTTTCCCTTGCAGCTGGTTAGCGGCACACCAGGAGACCGCCTACCAGCGTGCAGTTGCCGTTTACGCCGTTGGTGACCACCGCGGCAAGCCCGCCCAAGAACGGAAAGCCCCCGAAGAACGGCGGCGGCACGCAGGGGCCAGGACCAAACGGGCCATAGGCCGTCGCCGTGAAGAACGGCGAGAGCCCGGTGCCGAGCGTCCCGAGCGTCGTCGTCCCCAGCGTCGCGCCGGTCAGGAATGCTCCGTACTGGCACTGGATGCCACCCGGCCCCACGAACGTCGTCGAGTTGAACGGGGTGTTACCCGAGAAGCCGAACGACTCGAGCACCGGCCCGCCCCACCAGGGCCCCCAGCCCCAGGGCCCCCACGGCCACCAGGGTCCCTGCGCGGAAGCGCTAGGCACCGCCACAGACAACGCAAGCGTCCCTGCCAGCACGAGTACCGCGACTAGACGTCGCATCCTCTCTCTACCTCCCATGGGCGCCAAGCCGACGCCCAACAAGAATGTCACTCGCGGATGGGGATCAGGCGGTCCCGCGGCCCGCGCCGCGCACGATCCCGTGCACGCGCGCCCGAGCCACGCCCAGGCGATCCTGGCACGCGGCCCAGCCGGGCAGGAGGCCCCGCGCTGCGCGCCAACGCTGACCTTGCCACCTCCCTTCGCCTAGCCTCGCTGTAGTACAGCACCCCGGTGCGCGCCAGTGGACAAAGCGCACACCGCAGCACCGCTAGGGCGCGCAGCACAAGCCGCCACCCGACCCGTGGCCGGCGGTTTATCCCGCCCTCGTTACCGGATTAAACGATGCCGCGGGCCAAACGTTACAGGCAGCCGTGGGAGGCGCGAACCGCTCCGCGCGGGAGCGGGCCGTAGCGGTTCGCAGGGTAGCGGTCGCGAGGCGCGTCTCGCGACTGGCACTGCGCTCGATGAGCGGCCGGGCGGCCAGCCCGCGAGGTACACTCCCCGGCGTCGCAAACCTAAAAAGCGCTCCGGTCGGGCTCGGGGCAACGCGCTTCCCCGCTAGCCGGTGGGGCTCACGGTCCCGCGACAGGAGCACCGACCGCAGCTCCCCTCACGGCATGAGCCAAGCGATGAAACAGCCGTTCGATATCGACGCGGTGCTGGCGCGCATCCGCGAGGCGGTGCGCGCCTTTCCCGCGCCGGCGCTCTTCGCGCTTGCCGCGGAGGGCTTCAACTCGCCGTTTGAGCAGCTCGTCGCGTGCATCATCTCGATCCGCACGCTGGACGAGATCACCGAGCCTACCGCGCGCCGCCTCTTCCGCCGCGCCCGCACGCCGGCCGAGCTCAGCCAGCTCCCGCTGGCGGAACTCGAGCGGTTGATCCGCGACGCCTCGTTCGCCGAGGCCAAGGCGCCCCAGATCCAGGCGATCGCCCGCCGCGTCGTCGCCGAGTATGGCGGCACGCTGCCCTGCGATAGAGCGGTGCTGCTCTCGTTCCATGGGGTAGGCCCCAAATGCGCCAACCTGGTGCTGGGTATTGCCTGCGGCCAGCCATACATTGCTGTCGATACCCACGTCCACCGCATCGTGAACCGCTGGGGCTATGTACATACTCGCACGCCGGAGCAGACGCTCGCCGCGCTCGAGGCCCAGCTTCCTCGGGCCTACTGGCTCGAGATCAACCGCCTGCTCGTCCCCTTCGGCAAGCGTATCTGCACTCCCTTGCGTCCGCGCTGTTCCGCCTGCCCGGTCCGCGCCTGGTGCCGCCAGGTCGGTGTCACCGAGCACCGCTGACCCCACGGCCCAGCCCGCAGCTGTTACGCAATTGATATCCGTCACGGCCCGAACCAACTTGACAGATCCTTGCGAGCCGTCTATCCTGACAGCGTTGTAAAGGACAGAGTAAGGAGTGAGGCATGTGAGGAAGCGCGGCTCTCGGTCGAGGGGGCGGGAGCCGCGCCCGGCCAACGCGAGTGAGCTAACGACAGCTACACAGCTACATTCACTCCTGCGCGAGCGCCCAATGGCTCGCCTCTCCCCTCACTAAACCGTACCCCTCCTCACAGCGGCATGCCTCGCCAGCCGTCGAGTGCACGGCCGCAGCGTGCACGGAGGAACATGCAGTTCGTTTCCAGCCGTTACACCACCGCCATAACCGCAGCGCTCTTCGCCCTGAGCCTGCTTGCCATGCTCGCGAGCGGCGCTGCTTGGGCCCAGGAAGGCCTCGCAGCTGGGCGCGCGGCGATCGTTCACGGGACGGACGGCGAGGGGCTCCGGCTTCGCAGCGGTCCTGGCTTGGACTATGCGGTGCAGGTCACGCTGCCCGAAGGGACCCGGGTCCAGGTGCTGGAGGGGCCCCAGGTGGCCGATGGCCACCAGTGGTTCCGGGTGAGCTCGGCCCTCGGGAGCGGCTGGGCCGCGGCGCGCTACCTGGTGGCCGAGGAGCGGGTGACGCTCACAGCGAGCAGCGCGTCCGCCGGTCAGACCCTGCAGATGCGCATCGTGGGCTATCACGTCCCGAGCAGCGCGGCGCCGCGCACCGCTACGGGCACCGCGCCGCGCTGGGGCACGGTAGCGGTCGACCCCCAGGTGATCCCGCTGGGCTCGCGGCTGATGATCGAAGGCTTCGAAGGGATGATCTTCGTCGCCGAGGACACGGGCGGGGCGGTGCGGGGAAACATCATCGACGTCTGGTTCGACGACCCGGAGGCGGCCCGTCGCTTCGGCACCCAGACCCGCACCGTCACGGTGCTCGGCCGGTAACGGCGGCGCGGCGCCCTGCCAGCCCCCCGTCGCCGGCGCGGCAGGTGAGAGACAGCGGGGCGCCGCGCTAGACTTCCTTCGTCAGGGTGTTGAGGAACTCGCGGTTGTTCGCGGTCTTCATCAGCCGGTTGAGCAACAGCTCGATGCTGTCCGAGGAGCCGATCTGGGCGAGCATACGGCGCATGAGCCAGACCTGCTTCAGCGTCTGCTCATCAAGGAGCAGCTCCTCGCGGCGCGTACCCGAGCGCAGGACGTCGATGGCCGGGAAGATGCGCCGCTCCGCCAGCTTGCGGTCCAGGTGCAGCTCCATGTTGCCGGTGCCCTTGAACTCCTCGTAGATCACGTCGTCCATCCGGCTGCCGGTGTCGATGAGGCAGGTGGCGATGATCGTCAGGCTACCCCCCTCCTCGAGCTTGCGGGCTGCCCCGAAGAAGCGCTTGGGCGGATAGAGCGCGACGGGATCGATCCCGCCGGAGAGGGTGCGCCCACTAGGCGGGACGGCCAGGTTGTAGGCGCGCGTGAGCCGGGTGATGCTGTCGAGGAGGATCACCACGTCGCGCCCGCACTCCACCAGCCGCTTGGCGCGGTTGAGCGCCATCTCGGCCACAGCCGTGTGGTCCTCGACCGGCTCGTCGAAGGTCGAGCTCACCACCTCGGCGCGCACCGAGCGCTTCATGTCCGTGACTTCCTCGGGCCGCTCGCCGATCAGCACCACCATCAGGTGGATCTCCGGATAGTTCGTGGTGATGCCGTTGGCGATGTGCTTGAGCACGGTCGTCTTGCCCGCCTTGGGCGGCGAGACGATCAACCCGCGCTGGCCGCGGCCGATGGGCGAGACGAGGTCGATCAGCCGCTGCGTGAGATTGCTCGGCACGGTCTCGAGCTTGAGCATCTCACGCGGGAAGATCGGCGTGAGCGCGTCGAAGTGCGGGCGCCGCTTGGCCACCTCGGGGTCCAGGCCGTTGACCGCCTCCACCCGCAACAGCCCGTAGTACTTCTCGCTGTCCTTGGGCGGGCGCACCTGGCCGGTGACCATATCGCCCGTGCGCAAGCCGAAGCGGCGGATCTGCGACTGCGACACGTAGATGTCGTTCGGGCCGGGCAGGTAGCGTTCCTGGCGCAGGAAGCCATAGCCCTCATCTACGATGTCGAGGATCCCCCCGCCGAAGATGTTGCCCTGCTGCTCGGTCTGGGCCTGCAGCAAGCGGAAAATGAGGTCCTGCTTGCGCAGGGTCGTCACGCCATGGATGCCCAGCTCGCGGGCCATCTCCTGGAGTTCGTCACGGGTCTTGGCTTCAAGTTCGGCAAGGTTCACAGAACGCTCCCACGGATGGCCTCCACGGGACCACACCCGCGGCGTGAATGTGCCGGGCGGCACCCTCGTGAGGCAGCTACACCTACGCGTCTAGCGTCGTCTCGCTATTCGATGAACAGTGGAAATTGTTCCAGCGGGGCGGCCGGGGTTCTCCCACTCGCATGGCGCGCGGACGGGGAAAATGTCCGAGGTGCTAGGCACAGGCAGTGGGCCGATGAGCAATGCACCTCACGCCAGCCTGGAACCCTAGGGGGATTATAGCAGCCCACCCCGCTACCGGCAAGCACCGCGGCCGCCAACCGCGCCGCCACGTTCCGACTTTGTGACCGCCGGCCGCGCGGGCCGCAGCCCCGGCGACACCCGCGTGCTAGCGGCCGATGGCGCTGGTTCCCTAGGAACCAAGCAGCCACAGCACCCCACAGGCAGCGGAAAGCAGCGGCCGGCTCAGCTGAGAGCCGGTTGAGAGCTGCTTTAGCTTGCAGGGCCTGGGCCCCCGCCGTACAATACCGCTCGTTGAAGCGGCCGACAAACCGATCGCGTGGCCCGGCGACACGCGCTTGCTCGGCTCCTTGGGCGTCCGCGCAGGAGCGCGAGCGGGCTGCGGCGTCGTTCCTCACCCCCTGTAGGGTACCTGGCGGCGCCCGCTGCTCTACTCTCGTCGCCGGTCGCCGCAGAGGAGGGCAAAGCCTCGCCTCAGCACACAACTACCTCTACCGCTGCCTGCGCGCGAGGCCTCGGGGCGCGGGTGTGGCGCTGGCCCGCTGTCCTCCTGGCACTCGCTACAGCTCTCGGAGCGGCGAGCGGGCGCGACCTCGCGGCGCGGCTCCCGGTGGAGAGCCCGGTGGGCGCCCTCGCCCCCCTACTGGACGACACCCCGCTTGCGCTCACGGCCGACTTCGCCAGCGGCAGCCTGCAGGGGCTCCAGCGCGAGCCCGACGGGGCCCTCGCCCTCGCCGCTACCGCCCTGCTGCCGCCCGAGCAGCGGCCTCGCGCCTACGCCGCCTACGCGGCTGTTGGCCAGTATACCTCACCGGTGCTGGAATTGCCGCGCCCGGTCACGCACATCGAGGCAACCCTCGATGCCCAGCTCGCGCCGGACGCCCAGCTGCTGGTCGAGGTGCGCGGCCGCACCGCTGAGGGGCGCTGGACCCCCTGGACGGAGGTGGAGCCGGGCGGCCCGGCCGCGGCGCTCGACGCGCCGGCGGTTGCGCTCGCGTACCGGCTGACGCTCCTGGCCGACACGGTAGGGGCGGCCGGCCCCCGGGTGCGAGCCGTTCAGCTGCGAGCCCGCACCGATCGCTGGCGGCTCCTCCAGCGCGCCGCAGCGGCGAGCTACGGCCCGCCGACGCTGCGCGTCTGGGCCACCCGCGAGGGGCTGGTCGGGGCCCGCACGGCCAACGGCCACCTGATCGAGCCCAACGATCGCTTCGTCGCGCTGCCCTCGCGCCGCGTGCTCAACCCGCTCGACAGCACGGAGTACACCGTAACTATCCACTACAAAGGGCGCACCGCGACCGCGCCGGTCTGGGATATCGGCCCGTGGAACGTCCGCGACAACTACTGGGATCCCAGCCGCGAACTCTTCGCCGATCTGCCGCGCTGGCTACCCCAGGCCCAAGCCGCCTTCTTCTACAACCACAACCAGGGGCGCGACCAGTTCGGCCGCTTCGTCACCCTCCCGGCAGCGCTGGACATCGCCGACGGTACCTTCTGGGAAGACCTGGGGATGACCCACAACGACTGGGTGGAGGTTACCTTCAACTGGTTGGACGCCCCCTCGCCGCCCTGGGTCGCCCCGGTGACCGTGGTGCCGAAGCCGACGCCCACCCCGGTGCCGAAGCCCAAGGGGGAGAGCTACAACGCGCCGGCCGCCGCGCCCCGTCTCTACCTGCCCGTGGTCCTGCGCGCATTCGAGGGCTGGACCTCGACGATCGTGATCCAGAACCCCAATGCCAGCGCCACCACGGGGACGATCGAGCTGTACAACCGCGACGGCAGCCTGCAGGACACCCTGGCCTTCACCCTGCCGCCATGGAGCACGGCCACCTACACGCCCGCGGCGTTCGCCGGGCTGCCGGCGCGCTTCGCCGGCGCCGGGATCATCACCGCCAGCCAGCCGGTCGCCGCGGTCGTGCATGAGAACCATGTCGAGCAGGACCGCATGTCCTATCCCGCCCAGACCGCACCCGCCTCGACGCTCTATGTGCCGCTCGTCATCAAGGACCTGAATACCTGGGATACCATCCTCCATGTGCAGAACGTGGGCTCCACGCCGGCCGAGGTGCGGGTGACGTACTACCCCACCGGCGGAGCCGGCCCGACCTGGACCGACACCGCCACGATTCCCCCGCTCGGCGCGCGCGCGTTCTCCCAGTTCAACCATCCGCAGCTCCCGGCGGGCTTTGTCGGCTCGGCGGTTATCACGTCGCCAAACGGCGGCCAGCTCGCCGCGATCGTGAACGAGGTGAAGACCGAGGGCGCTGCCGTCAGCTACCCCGTCCCGGCCGGTGGAGCGCCCGACGTGCTGGTGCCCTTCGTGGCGCGCGATTATCAGGGGTGGAGCACCGGGCTGCAGGTGCAAAACCTCGGCTCGGCGGCCACGACCGTCACGGTGACCTATCTGCGGAGCAACGGCCCGGGCACCTGGACGGAGAGCGCGACGATCCCGCCCGGCGCAGCCGCGGTGTTCTACCAGCCGGCCAATGCCCAGCTCCCCGCCGGCTTCCTCGGCATGGCGCACGTCGCCTCCAGCGATGGCGCCCCTCTCGCCGTGCTGGTGAACCTGATTAACCCGCAATCCACGGCGGCCATGAACTACCTCGCGAGCGCCGCCGGCAGTCCCGTCTTGGCGCTGCCCTACGTCGCGCGGCAGGCGGAGGGGTGGAGCACCAACATCCTGGTCTATAACCCGAACAGCGTACCGGCGGTCGTTAGCATCGTCTACTATGATTCGAACGGCAGCCCGCTTGCGCGTGAAGAGGAGGCCATTCCGGCCGGCGGGACGCGAAGCTTCTTCCAACAACGCCAGGCCGCCCTGCCCGACGGCTTCCTGGGCAGCGCGCTCGTCCAGAGCGTTACCGGCTCGCCATTGGTGGCGGTCGTGAATGCGGTGTACAGTCCTTAGAGAGCACCGGTGAGCCGGGCCAGGTCGAGGAGGGAACGGTGCCAGCGCGATCCACCGAGGGCCCCGCGCCGCTCTTCCCAGCCGAAGCGCAGGCGGCTGCCGCGCCCGCGCACACGCCGCTGGCCGCGCGCCTCCGGCCGCGCACGCTCGATGAGTTCGTCGGCCAGGAGGCGGTGCTCGGCCCCGGGCGCCTGCTGCGGCGCGCGGTCGAGGCCGACCAGGTCCCGTCGCTGATCCTCTGGGGACCGCCCGGCAGCGGGAAGACTACGCTCGCGCAGGTCATCGCCCGCACCACTCACGCCCGCTTCTTCGGTGTCTCGGCCGTCACGGCCGGGGTGGCCGACCTGCGCAAGGTGATCGACGAGGCGCGGGCCCTGCGGCGCGCCGGCCAGCGCACCATCCTCTTCATCGACGAGATCCACCGGTTCAACAAGGCGCAGCAGGATGCGGTGCTTCAGGCCGTCGAGCAAGGGGATGTAGTGCTTATCGGCGCCACTACGGAGAACCCCTCCTTCGAGGTGAACAACGCCCTCCTCTCGCGCTGCCGGGTGGTGCGCCTAGAGCCGCTCAGCGAGGCCGACCTGAACCGCATCATCGACCGCGCCCTGACCGACGCTGAACGGGGGCTGGCCGCCCTCCGGCCGGTCCTCGCCCCTGAGGCGCGCGCTCACCTGCTCGCCGCGGCCGGCGGGGACGCGCGCGTAGCGCTCAACGCGCTGGAGCTGGCCACCCTGGCCGCCGAGCCAGACGCGGCGGGGCAGCGCCACCTCACGCTGCCGCTGATCGAGGACGCGCTCCAGCGGCGCGCCCTCCGCTACGACCGCGCCGGCGACGAGCACTACCAGGTGATCTCCGCGTTCATCAAGAGCCTCCGCGGCTCCGATCCAGACGCCGCGGTGTACTGGCTCGCGCGGATGCTCGAGGCCGGCGAGGACCCGCTGTTCATCGCCCGGCGGATGGTCATCCTCGCTGCCGAGGATGTGGGCCTGGCCGATCCGCAGGCGCTAGTGGTCGCGACGGCCTGCCAGCAGGCGGTGCACTTCGTGGGGCTGCCGGAGGGTTTTCTCCCCCTCGCGGAGTGCGCGCTCTACCTCGCCCTGGCTCCCAAGAGCAACTCGGTGCTCACCGCTTACGGCGCGGCGCGCGAGGACGTGCGCGCCACCCTCGACCAGCCGGTGCCCCTCCACCTGCGCAATGCCGTCACCGGCCTCGACCGGGCGATGGGCTACGGCCAGGGCTACCGCTACGCTCACGACTACGCGGGCAACGTGGTCGAACAGCAATACCTGCCCGACCAGCTCGTCGGGCGGCGCTACTACACGCCAGGCGACAATCCCCATGAGCGCGCGCTCGTGGCCCGCCTCGAGCAGCGCCGCCAGGCAGGCCGACGCGCCGCGCCATCTGACGCTGCCGCCTCGCCCTGACAAGCGCCCCCTCACGGCGCGCCGGGACACTGCCCGCTCGGCACCGGGCACCGCGTCCGGAGAGGCGGTAGGAACACCGTCGGCGTGGGCAGGAGCACCGGACCGACATTTCCTGGCGGGAGAACGGTCTGAGGCCCCACTGGCGCCCCGCTCGGCAGGGGCGGAGGAAGCAGCGGGGCGGACGGGAGGAAGGGGAGCGGGGTGGGAGTCGGCACCGGGGGGATGGACATCATGCCCGGGCCCGGCAGCCCGCCGTAGCTCGGCGGTACCCCTGGCCCAGGCGGAGGCGGCGGGGGCGGCAGCGGGGTAGCGGTGGGAGCGCCCGCGGTCTGCGCCGGATTGGAGGGCCCGCTCTGGCGCCCCTGCGTATCGACCGCCACCACGACCAGGCTATAGCCGATCGCGGGGTGCAGCCCGCGCAGCACCGTCTGGCCCGCGCTGCCGGGCACGCGGAAGAGCGGCGTGGTCTCGTTTCCCGCGCCGACGGCCAAGATCTGGTACTCCAGCACGGTCTCGTTCGCCGGCGGGTCCCATGCCAGCGTGATCATCCCCGGCGCGGGGCCGACCGATACCACGCGGAGATTCAGCGGTGAGCGGATGGTGGGTGTCGGCGTGCCGGGGAAGGCCGTCGGGAGCGGCGCCCCGCCGGGGACCAGCGGCCCCGGGCTCCCACCGAGCAGGCCGCGGTCGGACGGCAGCAGCGGCGTTCCGGCCGGCGCCGGCCCGCTGCCAGGAGAAGGAGGCCCCGGCGGGGGAAGCGGTCCCGGCGCCTGGGCTAGCGCTGCGCCGCTGAGGCCGATCAGCGCCAGGACAACCAGCCCCACGCTCGGATGCATCATGCCCCTCGGTTTCCCGGCCCGCGCCGCGCGCCGCGGCACAGAGTGGCGGCGCTAGCGCATGCGCCTCTTCCCTGGTGGTAGCACGCACGGGCCCCCCTTCACGCTGCGGATCGGTTGGATAACGGTTGATCCCGGCTAGGCGCCGCGCGGCAAGCCGAGGCCCTGCAAGGCGATGGCGTTGAGCTGCATCTCCATGGTGCCGCCGCCGATGTGGTGGAACAGCGCAGCGCGGTAGAGCTGCTCGCCGAGCCCGTCGAGCGGCGCCTCGGGCCCCCGCACCAGCCCGTCGAGCCCCAGCACATCCACCACCAGGTTGGCCAGGCGGTAGTGGAGATCAGCCGTGAGCACCTTGGCCATCGACGAGCGGGCCAGGTCGGGGAGGCCGCTGTCCTGCAGCCAGGCCACGCGGTAGGCCATCCAGCGCGCGGCGTGGATCTCAGTCACCAGCTCGGCGAGGCGCTCGCGCCAGGCCGCCGCCACCGGCTGGCCAGCCTCCTCCCGCTGGGTCAGGTAGGCCATCAGGTCGTCGACCGTGCGCAGCAGCGTGCCCACCGGCGCTAGGCCGGCCCGCTCGAAGCCGAGCGTTGTGAGCACATGGCGCCAGCCCTCGTTCTTCTGGCCCATGAGCCGCTCGCGCGGGACACGCACGTGGTCGAGGAAGATCTCGTTCACGCGCCAGCCCCCCAGCGTGTAGAGCGGGCGGAGCGTGATACCCGGGCTGTTCATGTCGATGAGCAGCAGGCTGATGCCGTGGTACTTGGGGGCGTTAGGGTCGGTGCGGACGGCGAACATGCCCACGTCGGCCAGGTGCGCCCCACTGGTGAACACCTTCTGGCCCGTGACCACGAAGTAGTCGCCCTCCTCCACGGCGCGGCACTGCAGCGCGGCGGCATCGGACCCGGCTCCTGGCTCGGTGAGCGCCCAGCAGCAGGTCAGCTCGCCGCGGGCGATGCGCGGCAGGAAGTAGGCCTTCTGCTCAGGGGTGCCGTAGGCGATGATCGACTCGCCCACGAACACCACCGAGCCCGTATAGCGGCCGAGCGGCGCACGGGCGTAGCCCATCTCCTCGTAGAAGATGGCCATGTCGACATGGCTACGGCCCTGGCCGCCATACTCTGGCGGCCACTGCATGCCGATCCAGCCCCGCTCGGCGATCTTGCGGTAGAAGACCGGGTCGTGCTCCTCGTGGTGGGCCTGCAGCCAAGCACGGACGCTGGAATCGACGTGCTCGCGACAGAAGGCGCGCACCTCCTCCCGGAAGCGCTCCTGCTCGGGGGTGAAGGCGAAGTCCATCGGCAGCCTCCGCGCTCAGGCAGGGATGAACGGGGTGTGCGTGGCCGCGATGAGGGCCTGCTGGGCCGCGGGGGGGCCGAACGCGAACTCCAGCACCTTGGCCCGGCGGTAGTAGAGCTGGGGATCGGTCTCGAGCATGAAGCCGTAGCCCCCGTGGACCAGGATGCAGCCCGTGGCCGCCTCGCGGAAAGCCGTCCCCGCCTGCAGCTTGGCCATGGCTGCGGCGCGCCGAGCCTCCATCCCCTGATCGAGCTGCCAGGCGGCAGCGTAGACCAGCAGCCGTGCCTCCTCCACGAGCATCGCCAGCCGGGCGAGCCGGTGCTGGATGGCCTGGAAGCTGCCGATGGGGCGGCCGAACTGGTGGCGCTCCTTGGCGTAGGCCACGGCCATATCGACCGCTGCCGCGGCGCCGCCCAGCGCGAGCGCCGCCACTGCCGTCTTGGCGCCGTCGAGCGTCGGCCCGAACAGCACCGCAGCCGGCTGTGGCTCGCCCACGGCCGCCTCGGCCGGCAGCCAGACGTCGTCGCAGCGCAAGCGCACCAGCGGCTCGCCGCTCTGGAGCGGCTGCGGCGTGACCGTGAGCCCGGGAGCGGTCGGGTCGGCCAGGAACAGGCCCAGCCGGCCAGCGGCGTCGGCGCGCTCGGCAACTAGCAGCACGGCGTCGGCGCCCACATAGTGGGCCACATGGGGCACCTCGCCCCGCAGGCGATAGCCCCCCGCGGCCGGCTGCGCGACGAGGCCGCAGGGGCCTGGCTCGCCGGCGTCGAGCGGCCAGGCGACGGCGAGCACGCGTTCGCCGCTGGCCAGCGCTGGCAGCCAGGCCTGGCGCTGCGCCGAGTCAGCCCAGCGCGCCAGCAGGCCGCCGCCGAGCACCACGCTGCTCAGATGCGGGCTGGCGAGGAGCGCCCGCCCAGCCTCTTCATAGAAGACCGCCAGGTCCACCCAGCCGCCCCCAGCGCCCCCTTCGGCCTCGGGCACGGTAAGGCCCAGGACGCCGAGCTCGCCCAGCCGGCGGTAGATCTCAGGCAGATAGCCGCGCTCGGAGGCTTCCGCCGCGCGCACCACCCGACTCGGATACTCCCGCTGGAGGAACTCCCGCAGCGTGCGGCGCAGCAGCTCCTGGGTCTCACTCAGGCTGAAGTCCATCGTCTCCTCGCCGGGCGTGAAGTGGTCGCTGGAGCGGCCCTGCCGACTCGGTCTGAGTATGGGCGGCTGAGGGGCGGCCTGTCAACGCCAGGCGGGCGCGAGCCCGCGCCCCTGCGGGAAGCGGTGCGCCGCGCGGGCGTCCAGCTCCTAGCTGCTGTCGACAGCGCGCGAGGCCACCCAGGCCGCCTGACACTCGAGGACCAGCCGGCGCGCGGCCGCCGCATCGCCCCAGCCGGTGACGGTGACCTCGGGGCGGTAGTCCCGCAGCCAGCGGGCCGTGGCCTCCTGGACCTCGGGGAGCTGGGCCACCTCGGTCGTCTCCGGATAGGCCGTGCCGGCATCGGCGCGGAGGGCGAGGAGCTTGTGATCGCCGTCGGAGCGGTACATGACCCCGACCGGCCGGCCGACAAGCACCGCGCCCGGCGCCGTGGGGGCGGGATCGGGCACCAGCACGTCCAGCTCAGCGCCATCGGCAGGGCACAGCGTGCCCGGGATCCAGCCGTAGTGCACCGGCAGCGGCCAAGGAAAGGCCCGCGGCTCGGGCCGGTACTGCCCCGTCGCCGGATCGTAGCGGATCCGCACGGTGCTCCCCAACGGGTTCTCGATCACCGCGTAGACCAGCACGGGTGGAGCCGGCCCGGCGGCCGCGTAGCGCAGGAGGCGGCGCCCCCGATCTAGGCCGGCCGCCCCTGGCCGCCGCGCCAGCCAGTCGGCGATCGCTTGCCGCTGGGCCTCGAACGCGATCTCCAGCGGGATGGCCTCGGGAGGGAAGGCGCGCACATCGGCCGCGTCGTCCGCGGCGCGGAGCGTGCCGCCCACGGCGTGCGCGCGGTAGACCGCGAGGTGCGCCACGTTGCGCGGATCCCCGGCGCCGAAGTAGAGCCCGAGCAGCCCATCGAGGGCCACCGTAAGGCCGGTCTCCTCCTCGGCCTCCCGGGCAGCGGTGTCCTCCGCGAACTCACCGTACTCGACGAACCCGGCGGGCAGCATCCACCAACCCGCGTAGGGCTCGAACCGCCGCTGCACCAGCACCAGGCCGCCCTCGAGCTCCACGGCCACCGCCGCCCCCAGCGCGGGCCGCGCATAGTACACCCAGCCGCAGGCCGGGCAGGTCGGCCGCCTGCGCCCGCCGCGCTCCTGGAGCACCAGGGGGGTAGCACAGCGCGCGCAGTAGTCTGGGCGTCCGGGATCGGGCAGTATGAGCTGGTCCATCTATGCCCGACTATAGCACGTCCATAGGAGCGCGGGCCGCTGCCTGCGAGGCCGGTGGTGGCAGCCCGGCCGCACCTCTGGTAACATGGGGACCTCCTCGCTTGCCCGGCGTCCTGGGCGGGCAAGCGGGAACGCGGCCGCTAGGCCGGAGGACAAGATGGTCCGGTCTTTACCTATGCGCCTGGCCCTCACCGGCGTGCTCGTGGTGAGCATGCTGAGCGTCCCTGGCCTGCTGAGACTCGCCGCGGCGCAGGAGGCGTCTGGCTGCGGGGCGCCCGCGCCCGACAGGAGCGAGAGCGCCCCCGCGCAGGACACCCTCGAGGCGAGCGTAGAGCAGGAGTTCTCGATCCGCTTGCCCGCCAACCCCACGACGGGCTACCAGTGGGAGCTGGCCCAGCCGCTGGACGAGAGCATCCTCCAGCTCGTGAGCACCACGTTCGAGCGTCCGGAGGGCCCGCCGCGGCCCGGAGCAGGCGGGACCAGCGTCTGGACCTTCCTGCCCCTGTGCGCGGGCACCACGACCATCACGCTGCGCTACCGACGCCCCTGGGAGCCACCCGCCCCAACGGATCGCGAGGCGGTCTACGTCGTCGTGGTCCACTAGCCGGCCCGCGAGCAGTGGCGCCGCCCGCGCCCTGTGGTGCCGCTCTGGTGTGCCTAGTCCCGACGCGAGCGGAGACCGCCTCACGAGGCGAAGTAGGCGCGCAGCTCCTCCAGGTCGTTGATGAGCGTGACGCGCGGCTCGGCCGGCCCTAGGCCCCGCAGGCGCGCCGCCAGCCCGCTGTAGCGCACAGCGCGCCGGTCGTTCTTGATAGCCAGGGCCAGCGCGCGCGGGCTCCCCACGATCACCACCAAGCGGCGGGCGCGGCTGACTGCCGTGTAGAGGAGGTTGCGCTGGAGCATGACGTAGTGCTGGGTGTGCAGGGCGAGCACCACCGCCTCGTACTCCGAGCCCTGCGCGCGGTGCACCGAGAGGGCATAGGCGTGGAGCAGCTCGTCGAGGTCGGCGAAGTCGTAGCTCACCAGGCGGCCGTCGTCGAGCAATACCTGCACCGTCTGCTCGATGGGGTCGATGTGCTGCACCACGCCGCCGTCGCCGTTGAAGGTCTCGCGGCGATAGTCGTTCTTGACGCAGATCACCCGGTCGCCTACGCGAAACACACGGCCACCAAAGACGCGCTCCGGCTTGCCCGGCGCCGGCGGGTTGAGCGCCGCCTGGAGCAGGTCGTTCAGGCTCGTGGTACCCAGGCGGCCAAGGCGCATCGGCGTGAGCACCTGGATGTCGCGGCGAGGGTCGAGGCCATACTGCCGCGGGAGGGTGTGGGTGACTAGCTCGCGGATCGTCGCTGCCGCCTGGTCGGGGTCCTCGACCGCGACGAAGCGGAAGTCGGGGTACTGGCGCAGCGCCGGCCGCTCGCCGCGCAGGATGCGGTGGGCGTTGACGACGATCCCGCTCCGCGCCGCCTGCCGGAAGATCACCTCCAGCCGCACCACCGGCACCTCGCCCGAGGCGATGAGGTCGGCCAGCACATTGCCCGCCCCCACCGAGGGGAGCTGGTCTGCGTCGCCGACGAGCAGCAGGTGCGCCCCGGGCGGGATGGCCTTGACCAGCAGGTTGGCAAGCAGGAGGTCGAGCATCGACGCCTCGTCGACAACGATCAGGTCGGCGTCGAGCGGATGCTCGGCGTCATGGGCGATGCGGCCATCGAACCCCACTCCCAGCAGCCGGTGGATCGTCTTGGCCGGCGCGCCGGTGGCCTCGGCCAGGCGCTTGGCTGCCTTGCCCGTGGGCGACGCCAGGAGGTAGGACCCGCGCTTGGCCTGCAGCAGCCGGAGGAGGGCGCGCACCGTCGTGGTTTTGCCGGTGCCCGGGCCGCCGGTGAGCACCGTGACGCGGCGGGTGAGCGCGCTGCGCACCGCCTCCTGCTGCGCCGGCACGAGCGCCATGCCCGTCGTCTGCTCCAGCCAGGCGAACGCGCGGGCGAAATCCACCTGCTGCCATAGCGCCAGGCGGTCGTGCTTGCTATAGAGCAGGCCCCGCAGGCGCCCCGCCAGGCCCTGCTCGGCCCGCGCGAAGGGGCGCAGGTAGACGGCGGGGCCGCTCGGGCCGGGACGCCGCTCGTCCCCGTCCAGGGAGGGGCTGAGGCGGGGCTCGATCTCCACCGTGCCCTCGGCGGCCAGGGCGGCCAGCGCCTCGCGCACCCGCGCCTCAGGGAGGTCGAGCATCGCTTGGCCCCGCGCCAGCAGCTCGCTCTCGGGCAGGTAGACGTGTCCCTCCTCCGTCGCCTCCCACAGCACATGGCTCAGGGCGGCCATGGCGCGGTCGAGCGAGTCGGCGGGAATGCCCAGCTTGGCCGCGATCTTGTCGGCGGTCTTGAAGCCGATGCCGCGTACATCGCGCGCCAGCCGGTAGGGCGTCTCGCGCACCACCCGCACCGCCTCGTCGCCGTACTGGCGGTAGATGCTCAGGCCGAGGGTCGTGGACACGTCGTGCGCCGCGAGGAAGAACATCACCTCCTTAATGGCCTTCTGCTCCTGCCAGGCGGCCCGGATGGCCCGCGCGCGCACCGGCCCGATGCCCGGCGCCTCCTCCAACCGCTCGGGCTGCTCCTCAATCACCGTGAGCGTCTCGAGGCCGAAGTGGCGCACCAGCCGGTCGGCCGTGACGGGGCCCACACCGCGGATCAAGCCGGAGCCGAGGTACTTGCGGATGCCTTCGATGGTGGTCGGCAGCACGACCGAGTAGTGCTGGACCTCGAACTGGCGGCCGTGCTGCGGGTGCGTGGTCCAGCGCCCGCGCAGGCGCAGGTGCTCGCCGACGTGGACGGTGGCCAGCGGCCCGACCACGGTGACTAGGTAGCGCTTGCCCGTGGGCTGCAGCCGCAGGACCGTGAACCCGTTCTCCGCGTTCTGGAAGGTGATCCGCTCGACACTCCCCTCGAGCGTGGCGAGCGGCGCGGCGTGCTCCGGCCCGTCGTTCGCTGACGTGGTGGCAGGTGGCGACACGGACGAGGTCAAGGGGCCTCCTAGTGAACCCCGCTGCCCGGAATGATAGCAGGTGGCCGTCTCCTAGCGGCTCTCCTGGGAGGGCAAAGTAAGGTGCTCGATCGGGAGGCCCTCGCGGCTGCCCCACTCAGCCCACGAGCCCACGTAGTTGCGCACGCGCGGGTAGCCGAGCAGGTGGAGCACCAGCCAAGTGTTGGCCGAGCGGTATCCCCCTTGGCAGTAGGTAATCACCTCGCGCTCGCGCGTGAGGCCCAGGCGAGCATACTGCGCCTCGAGCTCGGCAGGCGCCTTGAAGCGGCCAGCGGCATCGAGGTTGTGGACCCACTCGAAGTGGATCGCCCCTGGGATCCGCCCGCCCCGCGGCGCGCGGATCTCCGTCCCCTCGTACTCGCTGGTACGCCGCACGTCGAGCAGCTGGGCCTCCCCCGTGCCCAAGCGGGCGAGGATGTCCTCGTAGGTAGCCACTAGCTCCGGGCGCGGGCGCGCCCGGAAGGTCGTCCGGGCCACGGTGGCTGGCTCCGTGGTCAGCGGGTAGCCGGCCGCCTGCCAGGCTCTCAGCCCCCCGTCGAGCAGGCGACCGCCATCGTGTCCCAGGTAGCAGAGCGCCCAGAGCCCTCGCGCCGCCAGCTGGCCCGAGACCTCCTCATAGAACACCACGGTTTGCCCGTCGGCGATTCCCGCGGCGGAGAACGCCTCTTCCATCCGTGCGATCCAAGCCTGCATCCCTGCCGGGCTCGTATCCGTGGTATTCAGCGCGTAGAAGTCCACGAGCACGGCGCCTGGAATGTGCCCGGCGGCATACTTCGCGGCATCGCGTCCGTCGACGATCCGCACCGCCGGGTCGGTGAGATGGGCGTGGAGCCACTCGGGCGTTACGAGCAGTTCCGGATGCGCGAACTGTTGGGTCATGACTTCCCTCGCGGGGTGAAAGCTAGGGCCTCGCCGGCCACCGTGGTGGGATTGTAGCACCGCGGGGCGCGGGCCGGGCGGACGGCTCGTGATACCTTTGTAACGCGCCACGCCTTGAGCGGACGTGCCGGGTCGCTATACTAGGCGACGAGTTCGCCGTCGCGCGACGCGGCTCGGGAGGTCTGGCAGGCTCCCCCTTGGCCAGATTGCCAGCCTCTCCCCCGAAACCTCCTGCCGCCGTGCCGTCTGGCCGCCACCGGACGGCACGGCGATCACCCCCCACCGCGCTTAACCCGCAAGGCGGCCCGTGGCTACGAGCCAGCGCATGAAGCGCAGCCGGGCCCGCTCGACCGGCGTGAAGGGCTTCAGCAGGGCGACCAGGCGCGCGACCTCGCGTGGCCGCCGCGCCAGCTCCCGCTGCCAGCGATATGCATCCCCCTTCCTTGCCACCCCGCCCTCCGTGGACCAGGAATGCCATTTACGTAAACGATCGTGCGGGGGGAACGTTTCAGGTGTGGCTGCCCCGGGCGCTAGCCCCCTAGCCCGAGGCTACGCGCGATCAGGTTCAGCCCGCTGAGCAGCACGACCACCAGGACGGCGTAGTTGAACACCGGCAGCGAGGCGCGCCGGTGCACCCACAGGCCCGCCTGGATGCCGGCGACCATGGGCAGGCAGGCGAGCAGGCCGTAGACGACTGTCTCCGGGCGATAGAGCTGGAGCGCCAGGTAGGTCAGGTTCTGGGCCAGGGTACCGGCGAGGAAGATCACCGAGATCACGTAGACGAACGGCCATTTCTCGTAGCGCAGCGCCTGAAAATAGAGCGCCACGAGGGGCCCGTAGATCGTCGTCGCCCCTCCGAGGATGCCACAGACGAGCCCCATCACCGGCGAGGCGAGGCGCTCCTGCGCCGGCGTGAGCGTGAGCTTGAGCCGCACGAGCGAGAGCAAACTGAACACCACGGACACAACGCCGATCACGAACGAGAGCACGCGCGGGTCGAGCCGCGGCAGCAGGCTGGCACCGAGCGCGGCGCTGAGGAACAGCGGCACCAGGAACGGCAGGGCGCGCCGCAGCGCGGTCCAAGGCACGGGGCCCTGGGCCAGCACGAGCACGTTGGAGAGCAGCGTGGGGATCGAGACCGCGACAACCGCCGTACGCGGGTCCACCAGGAGCGCCACTGTGGGCACGCTGATCAGCGGGAAGCCAAAGCCGACGAAGCCCTTCACGAACGCGGCGAAGCCGACGGCGATCAGCACTAGGACGAGCTGAAGCTCCATCTCTCTCTCGGCACGCTCGCTCGGGTGCGTGCGGCGGGCGGCGCGGCTGGTCCAAGGCGCGGGGGACGCCCAGCATTATACCCGATGGGGTGTTTGCTATACTTCCTCCAGTACAGCTTCCGCGAGGGAGCGAGGAGCCCACGGTGGCTATCACCTCAGCAACGATGAAGGAGCGTGGCAGTCTGAACTCCCTAGCGCTCGCCCGGCGCATCGTCGATATCGCCGCTGATCGCCAGGCCAGCGACATCCTCATGCTGGATCTGCGCGCTATCTCCCCTCTCGCCGACTATTTCGTGATCTGCTCGGGCGCGAGCGAGCGGCAGATCGAGGCGATCGACCGCGAGATCGTTGACAAGCTGCGGCGCGATGAGCACCTGCGGCCGCGCCAGCGGGAGGGAGACGCCGCTTCCGGCTGGGTGCTGCTCGACTACGGCGACGTCGTCGTACACATCTTCCGTCCGGCCGAGCGCGAGTTCTATCAGCTCGAGGCCTTGTGGGCGGCGGCGCCGACGGTGGTGCGAATGCAGTGAACCTCGAACGCGAGCACCTATTCGCGCTGGGGGTGGGGCTCGGCTTAGTGCTGGGCGTCATTGTGGGCTCGTTCGTTGCCCCCCGCCTCAGCGACGAGACGGCTGAATACCTGCGCCGGCTGGTTGAGCGCCTGGCCCATCATGAGCCCCGCGTCGCGTTCGAAGCGCTGCTCCAGTAGGCCCCGAGGGCCGGCTCGCCCGGCGGCGGAGCGCAGTGCGCACGCCGAGGGGCGCCCGCCGGGACGGAGAGGGGAGGCTATGGCGCGCACGAAGATCCTCCTGGCCGATGACCAGGCCCAGATCCGCCACTTGGTGGCCGCGACGCTCGGCACGCAGCAGTGGGAGCTGCTCTACGCCAGCGACGGAGAGGAGGCGCTGCGCGTCGCCCGCGAGCAGCAGCCCGACATCATCTTGCTCGATGTTTCCATGCCGAAGCTCGATGGGTTCGAGGTCTGCCGCCAGCTCAAGGCCGACCCGGCCACCCAGCACATCGCCATCGTCATGCTCACGGGCATGCGGGACCCGGAGAGCCGCGACAAGGCGAGCCAGGCGGGGGCCGATGAGTACTTCGTCAAGCCCTTCGGGCCCCTCGCCCTGCTCTCCAAGCTCGAGGAGCTGCGGCTGCACCCGAGCGCGTCCGTCGCGGCGGCCCTGCGCACCGCCCCCTCGGCCGGGATGTTCATTCCTCCCCCTCAGCCGCCTGCTCCCTCGATCCTGGCAGCGCTGGCCTCGGAGGCCGCTTCCCCGCCGGTGATCGCGGCCTCTCAGGTGCAACAGCTCCTCGCCTATGCCCGCGATCTGAACCAGTCGCTCGAGCACCTGCGCCGCGTGTACAGCGAACTCGAGCGCTCCTACCTAGCGACGATCGAGGCGCTGGCCGCGGCGCTCGACGCGCGCGACTCGGAGACCGAGGGCCACTGCCAGCGGGTGACGGGCTGCACGCTGATCATCGCCGAGGCGATGGGGATAACCGGAGCCGACCTCCGGGCGCTCCACTACGGCGCGATCCTGCACGATATCGGCAAGATCGGGATCCCCGATGCTATCCTCCGCAAGCCCGGCGAGCTGACGGAGGAGGAGTGGGCCCTGATGCGCCGCCACCCCGAGCTGGGCGAGCGCATCATCTCGGGCATCGACTTCTTGCGCTGCGCGGTGCCGGTGGTCCTCTACCATCACGAGCGCTGGGACGGCAGCGGCTACCCCTATGGCTTGCGCGGCGAGGCTATCCCGCTGGGGGCCCGGATCTTCAGCGTGGCCGATGCTTTCGATGCGATGATCTCCAACCGGCCTTACCGCCACGGCCTGTCCTTCGAGCAGGCGCGGCGCGAGATCGCGCGCGGGGCGGGCACCCAGTTCGATCCGGCCGTGGTGGAAGCCTTCCTGCAGGCGTTCGATCGCCTGGTCAGCGCGCCCTTCCTCCAGAGCGCCGTCACGGCCCAGCGCCCCGCCCACCACCGCGGCGATCCCTAGCCCCCTCCTTAACTAAACTAGGAGGGCTCGAGCGCCTCCTCTGCGCCGGGGGCCTCCTCCGTGCCGGGCGCTTCCGCCTCCGGCTCCGCTGCCGGCGCGGCCAGGCGCCGGGCGAAGGTCAGGAAGCCGGTGTGCCCGACCATCTGCTGGACCGGCCGTACGCTCTGCCCCTCCACGTGCCAGGGGCGGTAGAGGGTCTCCAGCGTTTCCACGTCGCCGAAGCCGTGTGTGCGCAGCGCCTGCACCGTGGCCTGCACCTGGGTGGTAGACGGCGTGTAGGCGCAGAGCAGCCCGCCAGGCCGGAGGGCCTCCGCCGCGGAAGGGATCACGCGCCAGGGCTCCGGCAGGTCGAGCAGCACCCGGTCCAGCCCGCGCTCCACGATGCCCGCGTAGGCATCCCGCTGATAGATCGCGAGGTTGGGCACAGGGCCGAAGAAGGCCTCGACGTTCGCGCGCGCGCGGCGGATGAACTCCTCCCGCGCCTCGTAGGCGATCACGCGTCCCTGCGGCCCCACGGCGCGCAGCAGCACCAGCGTCAGCGCCCCGGAGCCGATGCCCGCCTCGAATACTGTCGCGCCGGGATAGATATCGGCCCAGAGCAGGATGGCGGCGAGATCTTTGGGGTAGATGATCGCCGTGGAGCGCGGCATCTCCATGATGTGGTCGATCAGCCGCGGGCGGTAGACGACCAGCCGATAGCCCTTCGACGACCAGACGACGGTCCCCTCCTCGGCACCGATAAGGTCGTCGTGCGCGAGGTGGCCGCCGTGGAAGTGGAAGACAGCTCCGGCCTGCAGGCGCACCACGTAGCGCTTGCGGTGGCGGTCGACGAGCAGCACCGTCTCGCCGGCAGCCAGGGGAGCCACGGTCTAGGTCTCGACGGGGATCAAGGGGATGACCGGCCGCTCGGCTGGCCTCGGCGCGGGCGGCCCGGGCGGAGCGGAGGCCGGCCGGCGGTGCCGCCGTCCGCGGGGCCGGCGCGGGCGCGCCACCTCCTCCCGCAGCCGGCAGAAAGCACATAGCGGCGTCGTGGTCGGCTGGCCACACCGCTCACACGGGTGGAGCTCGACCGCCTCGCGCTCGTGGAACAGCGGCCGCGCCTTCTCCAGGAAGCCGAACAGGAAGCTCTGCTTGGTCCCCGGCGAGACGGCCTCGAGCTGGTTGAGGAGATCCTTGTACAGCAGCGACTTGGCTCCGCGCGACATGGGGCACTCGTCGACGATGTAGTCGATGCCCCGCAGCACCGCATAGGCGGCGGTCTCGCGCTCGGCCAGCCGGTAGAGCGGCTTGACCTTCTTGACCAGGCCGTCGTCCTCCGGCAGGACGGGCGCCTGGCGGGCCAGGTAGCCGGTCTGCCAGTGGAGGAGGTTGCCGAGCAGCGTGGCCGCCTCGTCGTCGAGGTTGTGGCCGGTGGCGACCACCCGGTAGCCGTGGTCCAGCGCGACCTTGTTGAACAGGTAGCGCTTGCTCAGCCCACAGGCCGAGCAGGGAGCCCGGGCCGTGCGCTGCGCTGTCTCGGCAATACCGAGGCCGTACTCCTCCGCCAGATCCACCACGATGAGCCGAGCATCGTGCGCGCGCGCGAACGCCTCGCACTTCTCCCGCGACGGCTCGGAGTAGCCCGGAATCCCCAGACCGATGTAGAGGCCGGCCGCCTCGTAACCCAGGTCGAGCAGCACGTCCCAGAGCGCGAGGCTGTCCTTCCCGCCGGACACCGCCACCAGGACCCGGTCATCCCGGCGGAACATCTTCTCGTGCTCGATGGCCCGCACGACTTGGTCGCGGAAGAAATCCAGGAAGCACCCCTCACAGTAGGCCGCGTTGTGCCGGCGGACCTCCAGGCAGGCTTCCTGGCTACGGCACTTCGTGCAGCGCACCGCCGCTTCCCTCTACCGTTCTTGGCGCGTGGCACCGCCCGAGATCACAGGGCGGATCTCGACCGTATCGGTATCCTCGAGCTGCGCATCGCGGGTGAGCAGCCGGTTGCCGCGGATGACCAAGTAGGCCTCCGGCTGCAGGCCGAGCTCGCGCAGCAGCTCCCCTACGCGCCGCCGGCCCTCGATGGCCACTTCGCGCCGCTCGGGATGACGCAGGATTACCTTCACGCGCTCGACCCCCGATCTATGTTCGAACCGACCACCGGGGATTGTAGCAAGTCGCGTGCGTACCCGACAGCACGTCGCCCCTTCGCCGGGAGCAAGGCGTCGACGGGCCTCTCTTGCCAGGGTGACCGCGCTATAGTAGCCCCGAGGGCGAACCCGCCTGTATAGCCGCGCTGCGTACGCCCTTCCGGCCGCCACTAGCAGGAGCGACAGCCAATGCAGGAGCGCGGGCGAGCGAGCAGACCCGCCCGGTACGGCACCCATGGGGCGATCTTGCTGCTCCTCCTCGCCGCACAGGTGAGCAGCCAGTGCGGCTTCGCAACTGCTATCCCTGGGAGCGCGCCGGACAGGGCGCTGCTCGGGTGGCAGCCGGCGCCGGTTGCCACGCCCATGCCGAGCGCGGCCCGGCGCGCGGTCGCCCTCGCCCCCTACGCGCTCCTTCCCGCTCCAAGCGACAGCGGCGGCTGTGGCCCCCCTCCTCTGCCGGCGGAGCCGGCCCATGAGCTTGAAACGCTGGCCGCCCCGGGGCGTGTGGTCCGGCCGACACCGCTGACCGAGACGCCCGATAGCCCGACCGCCCTGGTCCACCTGGCGATGGGCACGCCGGTACAGGTGGAGGCGTGGGCCCAGGGCGCCGACGGCCGGGTGCGCTACCGGGTGGCGGCGGAGGGCGCGACCGGCTGGGCCGCGCCCGGCGCGGTCGTGCTGCAGGCCGCCGACCCGGTCACCCGGCAGGTTGCCGGCCGCCCCATCGTCGAGCCGTTGCGCGGCAAGGGGATGTGGTTCATCCCTGACTCGCGGCAATACGGGGTCGCGGCCGGCGCCCGGGTGGCCGCGGCTGCCCGGGCCAATGGCCTTAGCCACCTGTACGTCGAAGTCGCGACCTCGCGCGGCGGCTTCTGGGGAGCCGCCTGGCTCGACGAACTCTTGCCGGCAGCGTGCGCCGCCGGCGTGCAGGTGATCGGCTCGGTGTTCGCCCACCTCGAGGATCTTGCAGCCGACCTGGCGCTGGCGCTCCAGGTGGCGCACTACCGCACGCCGGACGGACTAGCCCTCGCGGGGCTCACGGTGGACATGGAGGAGACGCTGGTGCCTGAGAACATTCAGGCCTTCGGCGAGCTACTGCGCCACCACGTCGGCGACGACTACTTGCTCGTCGCGACGGTCTACCCGCCGGAGAGCTCGTTCGCCGCGCGCTACCCTTGGCCCGCGCTGCCGGCGAGCTGGAACGCCGTGGCCCCGATGACCTACTGGCAGCAGATGGAGAACCGCTCCTTCACGCCGGCCGAAGTCTATGCCTACATCCAGCGCAACCTGGCGAAGCTGCGCGCCCTCACGCGCCGGCCCGACCTGCCGGTCGAGGTGCTCGGCCAGCTCTTCCAGATGGGCTACCCGCGGCTCCTGGGACCGGCGCCGCCGACAGCGGCCGAGATCCTCGCAGCCGCCAAGGCCGCCCGCGACGCGGGCGCGATCGGGATCAGCTTCTTCGACTGGGCTCGCGCCACGCCGGCACACTGGGAGGCGCTCGCCGCGCTCGATTGGGCAGGGTAGCCCTGGCCCGGCCCTAGCCCACAGGCGGCGGCTACAGACCGGCTACCCCTCCGGCCCATGGCCCCGGCGAGCACGACAGGCCGCGTGGACCAGGGCGCTGCGCAGCGGCCAGCAGCTCATGGAGCGCGCCGCCCGAAGTTCTGGATGAGGAGGGTGTAATCGAAGATATCGACGCGCCCATCCCTGTTGCAGTCGGCGGGGTTGCCCGCCCCGACACGCCCGAAGTTCTGGACGAGAAGGGTGTAGTCGAAGATGTCTACCCGGCCATCGCCATTGATGTCGCAGAGCAGCGGGGTGAGAGTCGGCGTGGCCGCTACGGTCGGCGTGGGCACGCTCGTGGGCTGCCCCCCCGCCACCTTCGCCAGGTGCTCCTTGTACCCCTGCCCATAGGTCTGGGTCGGCGTCCCTCCCCAGTCCACAATCAGCGCCGGGTCCCGCGCACAACTAAACGGCCCCCACGTCCACGCCAGATAGCTCTGCCCCCGCCCATCCAGCCAGCTCATCACCTGCTCAATGTAGCTCGCCTTGCAGTCAAACTCCCCAATCTCCGTCGCCACCAGCGGCACCTGCCCGCTCACCCCCCCCAGCACGCTCTCCCAGCAGCTCCACCCTTGACAGTCCAGCCCATCCCCATAGCTGTGCCACCCCGCCACCAGCTGGTTCAGCGGATCGGCCGGCCGATACTCCAGCCAGCGGTCCAGCTGCGACGCATACCGAATCCCGCTCACGATCAGCGGGTTCCTCGCCCCCGCCTCCCGCACCGCCCCCACCAGCTCCTGCATCCCCGCCGCCACATACCCCACCCCAGCGCAATTGCCCCCCTCCCGCCAGCACCGCCACGCCTCCAGCGTGTCCCGATTCCCATCCGGCCACGGCTCGTTGTACAGGTCGAACAGCACCGCGCTGTTGCTCCCAAACCGCTGCGCCACCTGCCGCCACAACTCCACCGCGTGGTCGCGGGCCGGCATCGGCAGCTGCCCCCGCGCCACCTGCGTGCCCGGCGCGCTCCAGTGCAGGTCCAGGATCACCGCCAGGTTGTAGCTGGTCAGCAGCGCCACGTACTGGGCGATGGCGTTCTGGTAGTTCGCCCCGGAGTAGGCCGGGTTCACCCCGTTGATCCCCAGCCAGCAGGTCTCGTTGAGGGGGAGGCGGACGGCGTTAATGCGCCAGGCGAGCATGGCCTGGACGGAGGCGGCGTCGGTGGGGCCGTCGAAGATGCCCCAGCCCTCGACGCAGGCGTACTCGGAGCCGGAGCGGTTGACGCCGAGCAGGCGGACGGGCTGGCCGGCGGCGTTGAGGAGCTGGTTGCCGACGACGTGGAGGCCGGTCATGGCGGGGGCGGGGGAGGGGGCGGGGCTCGCAGGCGTGGGGAGCAGGGCTGCCAGCAGGCCCACCACCAGCGCAGGAAGGAAAGCGAGCGCGCAGGACCGGGGATGGGGCAGAGTCCCGCGCGGGAGGTGAAAACGAGGAGTAGCGCCTTCGGCCGGATATAGCCGGCGATTATGTTGCATGTCGCTCACCAGCCTCCACTGGCGCAGCAGCAGACATGCCCTATATGCACGGACAGGCCGAGTATAGACACTATCTGGCGGGTAGCTACCGTCCTCTGAAGTTACAATCGCGTCAATTAACCATTACTTAACCTATCCATGGCGAACCGGCGGGGCGGTAGCAGACTGTGTTCACGACCAGAGCTGGCTGGCTGGAGTGTACATGGACTTGGCGCCGCAAAGGCACTGTGCGCAGTGCGATCGAGGCGTCATAAGTCGCAGAATAACCGCGCGGTATACGATCGGCTTACTTCGAGCGCGCTCCTACCCCTCGGGGCGTTTAGGCCGCGATGTGGCCGCACGCGAGTACGCAGTTGACCGCTGGATGCGGGTGTGGTAGATCCCAGCTGGGCTACGCTGCCGGCGGGATGGAGGCTGGTAGAGCGCGTGGGCAGCTCCCTTGATCGGCCGGCGCGCTGGACAGTGTTCGCTAGCGTTCGTCAGGTAAGAGGTCGTGCCCGAGGTTCCGTCGGGGCCCGGGATGTTGCGGAGCGCTCCTTGCGACCTTGGGCGTTCATCGGTCTGAGTGTCGCCCTCCTGGCGCTGGCCGCGGGTCCGGGCCGCGCGGGCGGCACCGCCCTCCAGGAGCCCGAGGTCCGCCTCGTCGTCCTGCTGCTCCGCGGCTGGAACTCGACCAGCACCGACGAGACGTTCCCCAGCCTCGCCCCCGCACTCGAGCGTGTGGGCACCGCCCCCCAGGTCAATCCGGCGGTGCGGGTGGAGTACTACTCCTATCGCTACCCGGAGCCGAGCTACACGCGCTGTGACACGAACCAGTCCATCACGACCAGCGCGGCGGTGCTCCAGCAACAGCTCCAAGACCTGGCCAGCCGCTACCCGAGCGCGCGCTTCTTGCTGGTGGGCCACTCGCTCGGCGGCGTGATCGCCGTGCACTGGGCGGTAGCGGAGGGCACGCCTGAGCTGCTGACCAGGACGGCGGCGATCGTGACCTTCGATAGTCCGCTGCAGGGAATAGGGGAGATCCCTCCCGAGATCCGCGACGTGGTGCTCAGCTGGCTACGCGCGCAGCTCTGCTACGATCCGCGCGTTCTGGAGGAACTCGATCCTACTCGGCCCGACAGCCCGCTAGCCGCCCTGCGACAGGCCCCCGAGAAGCTCGCCGCACACGGCGGGCGCCTCTACACTGCGGCCTCGCGCGACGATCTCTCGATCGCCTGGCAGGCGGCGGTGCTCCCCGGCGCGGAGGCGCGGGTCTTCACCCCTGGCGTCTGCCCCGACTGGGCGGCCCTCACGGCTACCGTGCCCGCGCTCGCCCCGGAAGTGCACGCTACCGACTGGACACGAGCCCGCGCGCAGCTCATGGCGCTCCCACCGAGCAGCCAGCAGCGCTTTCTCCAGCGCTTCGCCGCGTGCGTCCAGACCTCGCACCGCAATGTACTGCGCGATCCCCAGGCGGTGGACTGGCTGGTCGAGATCGCCCAGCACGCGCTCGCCGCAGCTGCGCCGCGTCCCACGGCGCAGCCCGCCCCCACCCCTCCAGGCATGCAGCCTGAGTAGCGCGCCAGGGACGTCCCTCTGGGGCTGGCGAGCAGGCCCTTGGGGCTACATCTCGAGCAAGTCGAACTCCTCCTTCTCCAGGGGGTGGCGCTCGCGCAGCACGCGGCGCTTCCAGCCCTCGAGATCGGGCACGACGTAGGGCAGCAGCCGCAGGGCGTAGTAAGAGGGGAGCAGCGGCAGACCGATCATGTCGCCGAAGACAATGAGCAGCAGCAGCGTCTCGTACTCACCGCGGAGGTGCTGGGCCTGCCGGGCGAACTCGTAGCCGGTCATCCCGTAGAGGATCTCGCCCAGCGCCTGGAGCCAGCCCTGACGCGCCGACCAACGGCGCAAGCTGGTGAGAAACGCCACCATCGGTCAGCACACCGCCGGCGCAGAGAATAGCAGGGGCGACCAGGCGAAGGCTGCGCCCCCCTGGCCGCCCCACGCTGGTCGGAGCCGCTCAGGCGCTCGCCGGTGCGGGCTGGGCCTCGCCCGCCGGGCGGCCGCGGTAGCGCTGGTAGGCCTGCCAGCCGTCCCAGCCGATAAAGGCCGCAGCGATGAACAGCAGCGCCGCTACGAACAGCATCGCCACCGCACCGCCTACCGCAACCGCGGCGCCCTCGCGCCCCACATTGCGGATGACCACCGTCTCCCACAGGTTGCGCGCGATGACCAGCGTCGCCGCCATCGTCGTGACGTACATGAACAGCATCGGGATACCGGCGTAGGCCGGGTTGCGACGCGTGGAGGCTAGCCAGACCGTCACGATGAGCAGCGAGAGCGAGGCCATGAGCTGGTTGGCCGCCCCGAACAGCTGCCACAGGTAGACCCAGGTGCCGCTGAGCACCAGCAGGCACATCAGGACGAGCGAGAGGATGATCCCTACGTGGACGTTGCGGAAGATGGGCATCCGGTCGCCCAGCGCCTCGGTGAGGGTCACCCGCATGATCCGGATGACGAGCTGCACCACCGTGATCACGATGATCACGAACGCAGCGAACCCGAGCGCCGTACCGTACTGCTGCGGCAGGCCGAACACGCTGAGGAAGTTGCCGATCCCGTTGGCGAACGCCGGCGCCCCGGCGCCGGTGCCGGCGACCGTTACGGCCAGCAGCGAGAGCAGCCCGAGCGCCATCTCGGTGAACATCGCGCCGCCCCCGACGGGCAGCATGTCCGTCTCATTCTCGATCTGGCGCGCGGTGCCCACCGAGCCGATGAGCGCGTGCCAACCCGAGATGGCCCCGCAGGCGATGGTCACGAACAGCATCGGCCACAGCGGCTGCCAGGGCTGGCCGGCGACCAGGCTGAAACCGAGGTCCGGCCGGTTGGGGTTGATGGCTGCGAGCTTGAAGCGCGCCACCTCGGGGTTCAGCACCACCGCCAGCGCCGCGCCGAGGAAGGCCAGCACGATGGTGAGGAACGTGATCCAGAAGCCGATGTAGTTCACCGGCTGCGCGTAGCGCCAGATCGGCAGCGCCGCGCCGAGGTAGCTGAACAGGCAGACGAACAGCAGCCAGAACACGAAGCTCGGTGTGATCTGGATGTTGGCGACCGCCGCCTCACCCGGCTGGAGACGCTGCGCCGAGGGATGCGTCGGGTCGTAGTAGGCGATCACCGGCTGGCCGCCCGTGAGGGCGTTGAGGGCGCCGTTGAAGCCCTGGACGAGCTGGCCGATGGGCCCCTGCACCGTCACCGGCTGCCCGGTGGGGCCGGGCTGGGTCGTCAAGCCCGCGGGCCCGAGGAGGATCACCAGCAGGGTGACGCCGACGGTGATCACCGTCACGAGGATTAGGTCCATCTTCCAGCGGTAGAGCATCTGGCCGCCGAGCAGGCCCATCACCATCAGCGCGACGATGGCCAACGGCACCTGCGGCTGCGCGTTCAGCACGTCGGCCATCAGGTTGCCGAACGCTCCCGCGACAAGCAGGAGGTAGAAGAAGATGAAGGTTAGCAAGATGATGCGCGTGCGCGGGGCGATCAGGCGGTGCGCAATGGCGCTGATGCTGTTCCCCTCGTTCCGGACGGAGACCATGATCGCGCTGTAGTCGCTTGCCCAGCCGATGAACGCTACTCCTAAGAACAGCCAGATGATGGACGGGAGCCAGCCCCAGATGGTGGCGGCTGTGATCGCCCCGACGATCGGCCCGGCGGCCGCGATGGACTTGAAGTGGTAGCCGTAGAGCACGTTCCGGCTGGCGGGCACGAAATCCACCCCGTCCATGTACAGCGTGGCCGGCGTGGCCTTGCGCGGGTCCGCCTGGATCACATCCCGGTCGATGCGGCGCGCGTAGAAGTTGTAGGCGACGAAGATGACTAGACCCCCGAGGATGATCGCGATGAGCGTGTCCAGTGTCACGGGACCTCACCTCCGCCAGAGGCGCCGGCGCCGGCGCCCGAATGGGGGACAGCACGAAACCCGTCCTGCTCCGGCGCACCTCCTTCCCAGTCGCGGCCCGCCCGGCCCCTGCACGCCTTTCAGCGCGCGGCCGCTGCCAGCCGCGCCTCCACCAGCTGATCCAGCGCCGCGTAGTCTGGGCTGCCTTGATAGACCGCGCCATCGATGATGAACGCGGGGTAGCGGCGCACGCGATAGCGCAGGCTCTTGAACACCCCCTCAAGCGATGCGACGTCCACTACGCGCACAGCGACGCGTGCTCCGTGGCGAGCGACCAGCGCTCGCACCCAGTCGGCAAGGGCGGTATACGCCGCCTGCAAGTCGGGGGGGAAAGCGGCCTCGCGCTGCTCGCGGCGCACGGACTGGCCCAGGCCCACGGTCTGCATGACCACTTCGCAGTGCAGGCAGTGGAAGAACTCCGTCGGGGCGTAGGTCAAGATCTCGATCTGGAGCGGTTTCATCGGGCGCTCCCACGTGGCCAACGCGCGGCACAGGCTGAGCCTAGCATAGCGCGCGGGCGGCAACGCGGCAAGCGCTCGGCGCCCGGGGCAACCCGGCGCGTCAGCCGCCCGCGCGGTAGGCCTGCGCGAGCGCCGCGTAGCGCACGGCGCTCTCGATGATCGCCGCGTACTCCTCGTCGCGCACCTCGCGCACCACCCGGCCAGGCATCCCCAGCACCAGGGAGCGGGGAGGGATCGTGCGGCCCTCGGGCACGAGCGCCCCTGCCCCGATGATGCAGCCCTCTCCGATGCGCGCCCCGGAGAGAATCACCGCCTGCATGCCGACCAGCACCCGCGGCTCGATGATAGCAGCGTGGATGATGGCGGCATGGCCGACGGTCGTCTCGTCCCCGATCTCGGTCGCGTTATCCTCGTCGACGTGAACGATCGCGCCGTCCTGGAGGTTGACGCGCCGCCCGACCACGATGGGCGCGTGGTCGGCCCGCAGCACAGCATTGAACCAGACGCTTGCCTCAGGGCCGAGCCGCACGTCACCGATGAGCCAGGCGCCGGGCGCGACGTAGGCGTCCGCGGCGACTTGGGGGGCGCGGCCGCGAAAGGGGAGCAGGTTCACGACGCTTACCTCCACTAGGCGTAGGCAGTGGCAAGCCCCGCGCCGGCGCCGTGCGGGCCCCGCGCGGCCACCGGGTTACCGCCTGCCGCGGGAGCAGCCCGCTAAAGGCGGGAGGGCGCTGCTCCCGCAGCGCTGTCACGACGCCCCCCAGCGCCTCTGCACCCGCCAGGGCGCGTGGCGGGGCTCCCAGCTCGCTGCTGGGCACCACCCGCGGCGGGGAGGGCAGGCGCATCTGGCGATAGACCAGTATGCCCAAGGGCACGAGGCCCAGGACGCAGAGCAAACTGATCAGCCCGAGCAACAGCAGAGGCCACCGCGCACTGGGGTAGATCGGCGGTCGGGCCGCCTCCCAAGAGGCTACGGCAGGCGGCGGGGGCGAACCAGGGCTTACCGTGCGGGAGCGTTCGGCCACCGGCAGGGGCGTCGTAGCCCCCCACATGCCCCCAGGCTGGCCCCAGGTCCAGGGGGTGGTGGGCGCGTAGTCGCCGGTCAGCAAGCGCTGCGTGGGCGCGGCTGCCGGCGTCCCTGCAGCCGTGGGCCACTCGGCTGCAGCCGGCGCACCCTGCGTCACAGCCTGCAGGGCAGCTCCCAGCTCGGCCGCCGTGGCGAAGCGCGCCGCGGGCGCCTTCGCCATGGCGCGCAGGATGATCCCCTCGAGCGCCGGGGGCAACGCCGGGTTCCACGCGGTGGGGCGGCGGGGCTCCGCCTCCACGTGCTGGAGCGCCATGGCCAGCGGCGTGTCGCCGCTATAGGGGAGCCGGCCCGTGCTCATCTCGTAGAGCACCACCCCCAGGGCATAGATGTCGGACTGCGGGGTCGCGCTCTCGCCGCGCACCAGCTCGGGCGCCAGGTAGGGCGCCGAGCCGAGCAGGACCCCCGGCCGCGTGGCCGAATCCGCGCCCAGGGCCAAAGCGATGCCGAAGTCGGCGAGCTTGACGCGGAACCGCGAGTGGGGCCCCAGCTCCGCCTCGGGCGCGAGCAGGATGTTCTGGGGCTTGATGTCGCGGTGGATCAGCCCGCGCCGGTGCGCGGCGTCGAGGGCCGCGGCCACCTGGATACCCACCTGCACCACGCTCTCGGGCGGCAGGGGACCTTCACGGCACAGCAGGTCCTTCAGCGTCTCGCCGGCCACGAACTCCATGACGAGGAAGGGGAGCCCCTCGATCTCCCCCACGTCGTAGACCGCGACCACGTTGGGATGCGCTAGCGCGGCGGCCGCCCGCGCCTCGTTGACGAAGCGGTATAGGAACGCGGGGTCGGTCGCCAAGGCAGGGTGCGGGATCTTGATAGCCACGCGCCGCCCGAGCAGGAGGTCCTCCCCGTCGTAGACGGTGGCCATCCCGCCAGCCCCGACGCGCGCGTTCAGCTTGTAGCGCCCGAGCAGCACGCTCCCGACATCGACCATGACGGTGCATTCTAGCACAGGGGCGGTCGCCACCGGCCTAGCAGCAGGGCTCTTTGTACCCGCAGTTGCGGCAGATCGCCTGCTTGCTTCCCGCGATCGCCGGCATGGGGAACCCGCAGACGGGACAGGGCTCCAGCGGTAGCGCCGCTTCGAGGGGTACCCGCGGCGGCTCCGGGGGCGGTTCCATGGCGTCGCGCTCTTTCACCTTCGCGCCTCCTCCGCTTTCACCCTAACCCTGCCGGGGTATTCTACTGCAGCCCTGGCCCTGTTGGCGGCCGCTTGCAATGGGGCGAGCGAGTCGCTATAGTGGGCGCGGCTCGCGGGCGTCCTGGCTACACGTGTTCCCGGGCGCGACTAGCCGGTGGCCGAGCGTGGGGCGGCAGGGCCAGGGCTGCCAAGCACGACCGCGGCTCGCGCCCTCGCGCGCCGTGGAGGTGGCCGGTGGCGTTCGCAGACAAGGTGCTGGTCTGCCGGGGGTGTGGTCGCGAGTTCGTCTTCACGGCCGGCGAGCAGCAGTTCTACCAGGCGAAAGGGTTGCTGCACGAGCCCGCCCGCTGTCCGGAGTGCCGCGCTGCCCGCAAGGCAGCGCGCGGCGCCGAGGCGGGCGAGGCGCGGCCGCGGCGGGAGATGCACCCGGTGGTGTGTGCTGCATGCGGCGCCGACACCCTCGTGCCCTTCCTTCCCCGGGGCGACCGGCCGGTCTACTGCAGCGCGTGCTTCGCGCGCCTCCGCGGCAGCAGCCATTAGCCCGCGCGTATCCCCTCCAGGCCTTTGACAGGAGAGAACGATGCATCCCGAGGAGAAGCTGCGCCGCCTGGGGCTGGAACTCGAGCCCCCACGCCCGCCCGTCGCGCGCTACGTGCCCGCGGTCCGGGTCGGCAACTTGCTGTTCGTATCGGGGCATGGGCCCGCGCGCGGCGGCACGATACAGTTTATTGGGAAGGTCGGCCGCGAGTGGACCCTGGAGCAGGGCTATGAGGCGGCGCGCCTGACGGCGCTGAACATCCTCGCCACAGTGAAGGCGAGCATCGGCGACTTGGCCAAGGTGCGCCGCGTGGTGAAGCTGCTCGGCATGGTCAACTGCACCGAGGATTTCACCCGCCAGCCGCAGGTGATCAACGGCGCGTCCGATCTCTTCTGCGAACTGTGGGGCGAGATGGGCGAGCATGCGCGCTCGGCAGTTGGTATGCAGCAGTTGCCCAACGGAATGGCCGTGGAGATCGAGGCCATCTTCGAGGTCGCCGATTAGGGCGCGCGCCGCTGGCCCACGGCCCTCCTCTCCCGCGGCAGCGGGGCATCCGCGGCTGCTCGCCTTGCTCCGCGCGATGATCCGGGCCGAGGGGCCGCTCCCCTTCGCGCGCTTCATGGAGCTGGCGCTCTATCATCCCGCCTACGGCTACTACTGCACTCGCCGCGTCCTGTCCGGCCCCCGCGGCGATTTCTATACCAGCCCCGCGCTTCATCCGGCGTTCGGCGCCTTGCTGGCGCGCCAGGTGCAGGAGATCTGGGAGCAGCTCGGGCAACCCACTCCCTTCGTCGTAGAGGAGTGGGGCGCGGGCGATGGGCAGCTCGCTGCCGACCTGCTGGCGGCAGCGCCGGCCTTGGCGCCGGCGTTTGGCGCCAGCCTGCACTACGTGATCGTCGAGCGCAGCGCCGCTCTCCGCCGCCGCCAGCAGCGGCGGTTGCGGCCGTGGGGCGCGCGCGTCCGGTGGATCGCCTCGCCGGAAGGCGAGGGGCAGCCGGCTGGCGGCGAGGCCGCGCCAGCACCCGCCGGTCTCGTTGGCGTCGTGCTCGCCAACGAGCTGCTCGACGCCTTTCCCGTTCACCGCGTGGTGCGGCGCGGGAACACCTTGCGGGAACTGTACGTCGACCTGGCCGACGACGGCTTTTGCACGGTCGAGGGGGAGCCCTCCACCCCGGCGCTGGCGGCCTACTTCGCGCGGCTCGGCTTCCTGCCGCCGGAGGGCGCCGTTGCTGAGGTAAACCTGGCGGCGCTCGACTGGCTCCGCGCCGTCGCAGCACGCTTGGAGCGCGGCGTAGTCCTCCTCCTGGACTACGGACACCCTGCTGAAGTTCTCTACTCGGCGCGCTACCCCCGCGGCACGCTCCGCGCCTACTATCGCCACAGCTTGAGCGTGGAGCCCTACTACCGGGTGGGCTGGCAGGACCTCACGGCGCAGCTAGACCTGACAAGCCTGCTGCTCGAGGGGCGGGCAGCGGGGCTTCTCCCGCTGGGGCTCGCCCGCCAACGCGATTTCCTGCGGCGCCTCGGCCTGGCCGCCTACGAGCGCGCGGTGCGGGCCGCCGGCCTGCCCGCGGCCGAGACCCAGGCCAGCCTCAATGCCCTGGCCGCTCTGGTTCACCCCGCGGGGCTGGGGGGCCACTGGGTGGTGGGGTTCGGGCGCGGCCTGAGCGGCCCCCTGCAGGGCTTGGATGAAGCTGCCACCCCGCTCACCGGGCCGGCGCTCGCGGACTTCCTGCGGCCCCGCCTGGGGTGGGAACACCCTGCCCCCTTCTCCCGTGGGAGAAGGGGGCAGCGGTAGCGCCCTAGCGGCGCGTGGGCCTTTACGCCGCGCGCGCGGGGCGCGGCGACGCCTGCGCCGACTCAAGCGGCGCCGGCAGGCCAGCGGAGGCGGGCAGCATCAACCAGCCCACCACCAGCGCCCCGAAGCTGCCCAGCGCTGCCAGCAGCTGTACGTACTCGACCATCGCCTACGACTCCTCCCGGTTTCCAAATCTATGCCGGTGCGGGCGGGACCATCCCGCCCGCGCTCATAGCTGATAGGCCACCTCGCCGTGCTGGGTCGTATCCAGCCCCAGCACCTCCTCGCGCTCCTCCACGCGCAGCCCCACGACGAGATCGATCACCTTCAGGATCACCCAGGTCACGACGGCCGTGTAGATCCAGACCACCACGACCGCGACCAGCTGCTTCAGGAACTGGCTCGGGTCGCCGTAGAAGAGCCCGTTCGCCCCGTCGGGATTCACGGCCAGCGTAGCGAACAGCCCGGTCGCCAGCGCCCCCCAGGTGCCGCCCACGCCGTGCACCCCCCACACATCCAGCGCATCATCGATCCGCGTCAACCGTGCGCGGAGCTGGATCGCCCAGTAGCAGAACACGCCTGCCCCCAGGCCGATGAGGATCGCAGCCGTAGCGTTCACATAGCCCGCGGCCGGCGTGATCGCCACCAGGCCGGCCACCGCGCCGGCCGCCGCCCCCAGCACGCTCGGCCGGCCATGGTGCGCCCAGCTCACCGTCATCCAGGTGAGCGCGCCCATCGCGGCAGCGGTGTTGGTCACCACGAAGGCGTTGGTGGCCAGTGCGCCGGCGGCAAGGGCGCTACCGGCGTTGAAGCCGAACCAGCCGAACCAGAGCAGGGCGGCGCCCAGCACCGTCATCGTCGCGTCGTGGGGGTCCATCGGCTCCTCGCCCAGCCCCAGCCGCGGCCCGAGCATCAGCGCCGCCACCAGCGCCGAGACGCCGCTGGTGATGTGCACGACCGTGCCCCCCGCGAAGTCGAGCGCGCCGAGCGTCTTCAGCCAGCCGCCGGCGCCCCACACCCAGTGCGCCACCGGGTCGTAGACGAGCGTGGCCCAGAGGAGGCTGAAGAGCACGAACGCCTTGAAGCGCTTGCGCTCGGCGAAGGCGCCGGTGATCAGGGCCGGGGTGATGATGGCGAACATCATCTGGAAGGCCATATAGGCCTGGTGCGGCACCGTCGCCGCGTAGTCCGGGTTGGGCTCCATCCCGACGCCACGCAGGCCGAGCCAGTCGAGGCCACCGATCAGTCCGAGGCCGCCGGCATCGGGGCCGAAGGCGAGCGAGTAGCCCCAGAGCACCCACTGCACCGAGATAAGGGCGAGGATGAAGAAGCTGTGCATAATGGTGCTGAGGACGTTCTTGCGCCTCACGAGGCCGCCGTAGAAGAAGCCCACGGCAGGGGTCATGAGCATGACGAGCGCGGCCGAGGCGAGTAGCCAGGCGGTATCGCCAGCGCTGATAGCAGGGGAACCAGCAGGCAAGAGCCACCTCCGCAGAACTGCAGTACCTAGCGGGAAGGTACCCGCCCAAGCGCCGCGGTGGCATCGGACGCTTGATACGAAATGCTGGCGGCCCGCTTGTGCAGGCTGCACGACCAGGGACGGCGGGCATGCGCGTGGGGGCCCGGCGCTCCAGCGGGAGTAGCAGCGCGCCCCGGGCCTGGTGTAGGCGCCGCGCGGCCCGCGCCGTGCGCTCCCTCCCTCGGGTATGATTACGGGCAGGCGCGCCGCGCGGCCCGCCCCCTCGCGGTCGGGCCGCGGCGTGCGGTGTGCATGTTCCGCCGGCCAAGCTAGGTTCCGGAGCAAGCGATGACGACCCGCTACCGCGCCGATCAAGTTGGCAGCCTGCTGCGCCCGCCCGAGTTGCTGCAAGCCCGCGCGGCCTACGCCGAAGGCCGGCTCTCCGCCGAGGCGTTGCGGGAGGTCGAAGACCGCGCGATCCTCGACGCCCTCGCACGCCAGCGCCAGATCGGGATCGACGTCCTCACAGACGGCGAGTTCCGCCGCGGGGCCTTCCTCACCGACCTCGCCGAGGCGGTGGAGGGCTTCGTCGCCGAGCGCGTCGTCCTGGAGTGGCGCGGCCCCGGCGGGGGAGCGGAGGGCAGCATGGCGCCGGTCGTCGGCAGCCGGCTCCGGCCGCGCCGGTTGCTCACCAAGCACGAGGCCGACTTCCTCCAGGCGCACGCCGGCGCTCCGTTCAAGATCACCGTGCCCCTGCCGTCGCAGCTCGCTGCCGTGAGCTACAAGCCGGGCGTGACGGACCGCGCCTATCCGACCCGCGCGGAGCTGCTCGCCGACTTCACGGCACTCATCCGCCGCGAGGTCGAGGCGCTCATCGACATGGGCGTGCCGTACATCCAGCTCGACGGCCCCTTCTACACCTACTACGCGGACCCCCGGATGCGCGACCGGCTGCGCCAGATGGGCGTCGATCCGGATCAGGCGTTCGAGGCGGCGGTGGCCGCCGACACCGCCTGCCTGGCCGGCCTCCAGCGCCCTCCGACCGTGCTCGCGGTCCACCTCTGCCGCGGCAACTCCCGCAGCCGCTGGATCGCGGAGGGCGGCTACGACCCCATCGCCGAGAAGCTGTTCGGCTCCCTGCCAGTCGACGCCTTCCTGCTGGAGTACGATACTCCCCGCGCCGGCGACTTCACGCCCCTGCGCTTCGTGCCGCCGGGCAAAACGGTGGTGCTGGGGCTTGTGACCACCAAGGAGCCGCGGCTGGAGTCGCCGGACGAGCTGCGGCGGCGGATCGATGAGGCGGCGCGGTACGTGCCGCTAGAGCGCCTAGCGCTGAGCCCGCAGTGCGGGTTCGCCTCCACGGCTCTGGGCAACCTCTTGACGCCAGACGACCAGTGGCGCAAGCTGGAGCTGGTCGTGAACACCGCGCGCCAAGTCTGGGGATGAGCGGTTTCGAGGAGGGAAAGCATGCCCGCGCTCCGACACATCGCCATCTCCGCGAAGGATCCGGCGAAGCTCGCGGAGTATTACAAGACGGTCTTCGAGATGTACGAGGTGCGCCGCAGCGCTTCCGGCGCGGTCTATCTCTCCGACGGCGTGGTGAGCCTGGTGCTGCTCCCGCAGCGCCCCGAGGGCCCCACGGCTCAGCTCGGCCCGAACCACTTCGGCTTCCAGATCGAGAACCTGGAAGCGACGCTGGAGCGGATCCGGGCCTACGGCGCCGATGCCACCGCCACCCCCACCCCGCGGGACGGGCGCTACGCCGAGCACTGGGTCCGCGATCCGGAGGGTAACCGCGTCGACCTCTCGGTGGCCGGCTGGGCGACCACGCCGGAAGCCGAAGCGCACACGGTGGCGCCCGGCCGCAGCACCTAACCATGCCACAGTACCGCTCGCCCGCCCCCCACCGGCGTGGGGCGCTGGTGATGACGCTGCTGGTGATCGGCAGCGTATTGCTCGCCTGCACCGCCCCTGCCAGTCAGCCAGGCGGGAGCGCCTCCGCCGGGCGCGGGCCGGCGCCGACCGCCGCCCCGCCCGCTGACGCGCCCACCCCGGAGAGCCCGCTACGGCGGGTGCGGGTCGCCTACCCCCAGCCGAGCGCCAGCCAGACACCGCTCTGGGTGGCGCAGGAGGCCGGCCTCTTCACGCGTTACGGGCTCGAGGTCGACCTGCAATACGTGCGCACGGGCAACGTGCTGACGCGGGCCCTAATGGCGCGCGAGGTGGATATCGCGGCCACGGGCGGCAACGCGGTCATGGAAGCCATCCTCCAGGGCATCGAGCTGGTGGTGATCGCGAGCGCCTCCAACGTGCTCACCTTCGTCATCTTCAGCCGACCCGACCTCGCGAGCCTGAGCGACCTGCTGGGGCGGCCGGTGGGGCTGTACAGCCGGGGCTCCCTGACCGAAACGGCTCTGCGGGTGGCCTTCGAGGTGGCCGCCCTCGATGCCGACCGGGTAGAGATGGTGCCGCTCGGGGGCGCGCCCGAGGTGCTCGCGGCCATGAACACGGGGGTAGTAGCCGCTGGGGTGCTCTCCGCGCCGTTCACAATCGTGGCGCGCCAGAGCGGCTACCGCGAGCTGCTCGACGTCGCAACCTTGAACTATCCCTTCCTGCAGGGAGCCATCACGACTACGCGCGCCTTCGCCGCCGAGCAGCCAGCAACAGTGACCGCCTTCCTCAAAGGCTATCTCGCGGGCATCAAGCTAGCGCGCGAGGACCCAGAACAGGCCAAGCGCGCCATCGCCCGCTACACGCAGACGGACGCGCCCGATGTGCTCGAGGAGTCGTACCGCGCCTACGCCCCCACGTGGGAACCAGTCCCCGAGGTGCCGGAGGCGGCCATCCGCAACGTGCTGCGCTGGCTACCGACGCCCGGGGCGGCGAACGCCGATCCGGCGCGGTTCAAGGACGACCGGTTCCTGCGCGACCTCGAGGCCTCGGGCTTCATCCGTGCGCTGTACCCACAGGGGGTAGACGCGCTCCGGCGTGAGCCCGTCCCGTGAGCTCACTGGCCGATCTGGAAGGGGTCGGCCAGCCGCCGAAGCATGGCGACCGCGGCCAGCGCGGCGAGCCAGCTCGTCTTGGGATTGTCGGGGCTGGGCAGGTTGCTCAAGCACACCTCGAGGGCGCCGAAGCCACCGCGCACGCGCACGGTGTGCTGGTTCGTCGTGGCCGCCGGGTCGGCCACCACCCGCACCCGAGTGCGCTGCGGGCCGACCCCAGCGAGGCTGAGCACCGCGGCCACGTTCACGTTCTGAGGGAAGTAGCCCACGGCCTCGCTGGCCGGCCCCTCGTAGACGACGGTGGGCCCGGTGATGGCCGCCCAGTCTAGCGGGTGCGTCGCGAAGTAGGGGGCGCCGCGCAGCGCGGCCGGCGGCTTGGTGCTGACCAGTTCCACCTCGTCCAGCCCGGCGAGGGCGGCGGCCTTCACGGCATCGAGGCCGCCAAGAGCACCGGAGGGGATGTAGACGCGGCGGCCCATCTGCTGCGCGACCGCGCGCAGCCGTGCGGCGAAGGCCTCGTCGGCAAGCGCCCCCACGCTCATCACCATGAGGTCCAGGCCTGCCTCGAGCAGAGGCACGGCGTGCTCGCGCACCGCCGCTTGCGAGGCGGCCTCGACCACGAGGTCGAGCTGGTAACGCGGCAGGCTGCGCACCTCCGTGGTATATGGCAGCCCCTCGACCGTCGCACGTGGTCGAGTGCCCGCCACCACTATGACCTCGTGGTCCCCCGCCTGTCCTGAGCGCACCGCCTGGATCAGGTAGCGCCCGATCGCCCCTACCCCGATCACGCCGATCCGCATGGCTGGCCTCCCTGGCCTCCCGCACCGGGAGCGTGTGTCCGGCCCGTTGCAACTCTACGCCTCGCGCCGGCACCGAGCAACCCCGACGGCTAGCGGCATGCCCTCCCGGCCTGTCAACCGTATTTGTGCCCGTATCTTAATTGGCATAGCGGCCCCACAGGCCGTAAAGTGAGAGGGAGCGGGGTAGCCACGAGCTATACCCTCGGCGTGTTGCTTCAAGGCCACGCACCGGAGCAGAGGAGGTATCAGCGGGCTGCTTCACCGCGGGTAATGCCGCGGGCAGTCAGCGCGGAGGGAAGAACGCGTGCGTAACCTGGCCGAGCTATTCGCGGAGCTGCGCCACCGCCGTGCCGAGCCGGCGCCGGAGTCGCTGCCGCCTGGCACCTGTCCGCGGTGCCACGGCGCGCTGGAGGGCACGGAAGCGTACGAGCGTCTGCGAGTCTGCCCCCACTGCCGCTACCACTTCCCCCTCGGCGCGCGCGAGCGGATCGCCCTGCTCGCCGATCCGGGCTCCTTCCGCGAGACCCATGCGGAGCTAGTCTCGGTCGACCCCCTGGGCTTCCGCGATCGAGTGCCCTACCGCGACCGGCTCGCCGAGGCGCAGCGCCGCACGGGCCTTGCCGAGGCGGTGGTCACGGGCACGCTGCGCCTGGGCGGGCGAGCCGCGGTGATCGCGGTGCTCGACTTCGAGTTCCTGGGGGGCAGCATGGGCTCGGTGGTTGGCGAGAAGGTGGCGCTCGCCTTCGAGCAGGCGGTGAGGCAGCGCCTGCCGGTCATCACGGTCGTGGGCAGCGGCGGCGCACGCATGCAGGAGGGGATCCTCGCGCTGATGCAGATGGCCAAGACCGCCGCGGCGGTCCAGCGCCTGCACGCCGCCCGCCTGCCCTACATCTCCGTGCTGACGCACCCCACCACGGGGGGCGTGTTCGCGAGCTTCGCCAGCCTCGGTGACGTCCATCTGGCCGAGCCGGGCGCGTTGATCGGCTTCGCGGGGCCGCGAGTTCTGGAGCAGACGCAGAGCGCGCCGGGAGAGCGGCGCTCGCACACCGCGGAGTTCCTGCTGGCCCACGGCATGATCGATGCCGTGGTCGACCGCGCGCGGCTGCGCGAGGTGCTGGCGGCGCTGCTCGGCTATCTCAGCCCCGAGTACCGCCTGCAGCGTGACCGCGGTGGCGAGCACGAGATCGTCCCTGCGCGGCCAGCAGCCTCGGCCTGGGAGACGGTGCAGCTCGCCCGCCACGCCGCCCGTCCCACGGCTCTCGACTACATCCGGCGGCTGCTGCCCGACTTCCTCGAGCTGCACGGCGACCGGCTCTACGGCGACGATCCGGCCATCGTCATCGGCCTCGGCGAGCTGGCGGGCCAGCCTGTCGCCGCCATCGGCCAGGAGCGCGACCCCGACGATCCGCAGCGGCGGGGCGGCCGGGCCCTGCCCGAGGGCTACCGCAAGGCGGAGCGGATGATGCGGCTGGCGGCGAAGTTCCGCCTGCCGCTCATCACCTTCATCGACACGCCGGGTGCTGAGGCCGGCGAGGAGGCGGAGGCCCGAGGGCAGGCGGCAGCCCTGGCGAGCTGCCTGGCGCGCATGGCCAGCCTGCCGGTGCCGACCGTGGCCGTGGTGATCGGCGAGGGGGGCAGCGGCGGGGCCCTCGCCCTCGGCGTGGCGGACCGGGTGCTGATGCAGGAGCACGCCATCTACTCCGTGATCTCCCCCGAGGGGGCCTCCGCCATCCTGTTCCGCGACGCGGCGCAGGCGGCCGGCCTGGCACCCTCCTTGCGCCTGACCGCCCCCGACCTCCGCGAGCTGGGCGTGATCGACGCGGTCGTCCCCGAGCCGGCCGGCGGCGCCCACACCGATCCCGACGCGGCCGCCCGGTACCTCAAGGACGCGATCCTGCACGAGCTGGTCCGCCTGCAGGAGATCCCGCCCGCCCGGCTCGTGCGCGCCCGCTACCGCCGCTATCGCGGCATCGGGGTCTACACGTCGCGGCGCCGCGCGGCCTTCGCGCAGCACCTGGCGCAGGTGCACGACTACATCCAGCACACGGTGAGCGCGCTGCGCGAGCGCCTGCTGCACGCGCGCCCCCGGGAGGCGTCGGTATGACGCCGCACCCGCAATGCGAGAGGGATCGCGCACTGTGCCGCCGCGAGGAGCGCCCGTGACACTGACCGGCCCCCTGAGCGGCGTCGTCGTCCTCGATCTGACGCGGGCGCTGGCGGGCCCCTACTGCACGCTGATGCTCGGCGACCTGGGCGCCGCGGTGCTGAAGGTCGAGCCGCCGGGCGGCGACGAGACCCGCACCTGGGGCCCGCCGTTCATCAACGGTGAGAGCGCCTACTTCCTGAGCGTGAACCGCAACAAGCGCTCGCTCACGCTCAACCTGAAGGTGCCGGCGGCGCTCGAGGTGCTCCGCCGGCTCGTGCACCGCGCCGACGTGCTAGTCGAGAACTTCCGGCCGGGCACCCTGGCGCGGCTGGGGCTGAGTCCCACCGAGGCCCTGACGCTCAACCCGCGGCTGATCTACTGCGCCATCACCGGCTTCGGCCAGGACGGCCCGCGGCGCGACCAGCCCGCCTACGACCAGATCCTGCAGGGGATGGGCGGCGTGATGAGCCTCACGGGGCCGCCGGACGGCGGGCCGTACAAGTGCGGCCTGCCGATCGCCGATCTCGCGGCCGGTATGTTCGCGGCCTACGCGATCGTGGCCGCTCTTTATGAGCGCGAGCGCTCCGGCCAGGGCCAGCTCATCGACACCTCGATGCTCGGCGGCCAGGTGGCGCTGCTCTCCTATCAGGCCGGCGTCTACTTCGCGACCGGCCGCCCGCCCCGGCGGGCGGGCAACCGCCACACCCAGATCGCCCCCTACGAGACCTTCGCCACCGCCGATGGCCACATCAATGTGGCGGTGGCCAACGAGGCGCTCTGGGCTCGCTTCTGCGAGGCGCTCGGGCTGGAGGCGCTCCGCGACGATCCGCGCTTCGCTACCAATGCTGCGCGCGTCACCAACCGGGAGGCGCTCGTGGCGGCCATCGCCCCGCGGCTGCGCGAGCTGACCACCGCTCAGGCGCTGGCGCTGCTCGAGCGCGCTAAAGTGCCATGCGGTCCGATCTACGACCTCGCCCAGGTCTTCGCGGATCCCCAGGTGGCGCACCTCGGCCTGCAGCCGACCGTCCAGCACCCGCGCATCGGCGAGCTGCCCATGACCGGCCTGCCCTATCGCTTCTCGCGCACGCCCGGGAGCGTGCGCCAGCCCCCGCCGCTGCTCGGGGAGCACACCGACGAGATCCTCGCTGCCCTCGGCTACACCGCCGCGGAGATCGCCGCGCTCCACGAGTGCGGCGCGGTCTGAACGCCCTCGCCGGTGCAGTCCGGCAGCACCGCTCCCGTGCACTGCGCCGGCGGGGCGATCGCCGGGCTACCCCCAGACGCGGCGCGCCGTCTCCACCACGACCTCCAGCTTGCGGCGCTGGTCATCAGGGCTGATCAGATTGCCCACCACGTCGGAGGCGAAGCCGCACTGCGTGCTGATGGCGAGCTGCTCGAGGGGCACGTAGCGCGCGGCTTCCTCGATGCGGCGGGCCAGCTCGTCCACCGAGGGCGTCTCGGGCACCTTCGTGCTCACCAGGCCCAGAACGATGATCTTGCCCCGCGGGACGAAGCGCAGCGGCTCAAAGGTGCCGGCGCGCGGCGAATCGTACTCCAGCAGGAAGCGGTGGTGGGGAAGCTCGTTGAACAGGCGCTCGGCGATGGCATCGTAGGGGCCCTCGCGGTGCCACATGCTGCGCTGGTTGCCGCGGCAGAGGTGGATGCCGAACGTGACGCCCGGGAAGCCCGCGACGAGCGCGCTGTCGGCGCGCAGGGCGCGAGCGAAGTTTGCCTCGGGGTCCTCGCCGCGGCGGCGCATCTCGGCGCGCGAGGGCTCATCGACGTAGGCCGTGTAGCTTGGCGCGTCGATCTGAATGTAGCGGCAGCCGGCGTCGACCAGCGCCTGCACCATCTCGCGCTCTATCTGCACCACGTCGGCGAGGAACGCGTCGAGGTCGGCGTAGACCGGCGCCGAGCGCTCGCGGTCCCAGCGCTGCCCGATGCGGTCGGGTCCGATGAGGGTTACCTTGGCCGGCCGCCGGGCGATGCGGCTGACGAAGCGGTACTCCTCCAGCGGCAGGTTGCGCACCAGGCGCAGGCGCTCGACGACCGGCCGGCGCTGCGCGACGGCGGGCCCCTCCCCCTCCTGCGCCGTGAAGTCGAAGCGGCTGAGCGGCCTGCCGCCCGCGACGCGCGCCTCGTGCCAGGTGATGTCCTGCCGCCCGACGGCGAACCCGGCGACCGAGGCGGCGAAGCTATCCTGGAAGTTCAGGCGGCGGAACTCGCCGTCCGTAAGCACGTCGAGTCCGGCCGCCTCCTGGAGCGCGACCGCCTCGCGCACGGCGCGGTCCTGGACGGCGCGCAGCCCGGCGTCGTCGAGCTCCCCCCGGGCATGCTGGCGGTAAGCCTCCTTGAGGTACTCCGGGCGGAGCAGGCTGCCCACGACGTCGGTGCGGATGGAGGTGAGGTCCGTTGTCATCGTAGAGCTCTCCTCTTCGGGAGGGTCGGGGCACACGGCCCGTTCACCATACTCCGTATAATGCAGCAGGAGGGCCCGCCGCTACGCAGCGCTGGTCCTCCCCAGGCGGCGCCGAGCAGAGGATGGAGAAGCATGGCTTTCGAGTTCTTCGCCAAGCAGGGGCGCCAGCACGAGGATGCTACCGGGCGCCTGCCGCCCGGCCAGTACCTCACCAAGAGCTGGCCCGTGCTGCACTATGGAGAGGTGCCGCGTATCCACCTGCCCACCTGGACCTTCCGTGTCTGGGGCCTGGTGGAGCAGCCGCAGGAGTGGACCTACGAGCAGTTCCTGGCGCTGGGCCACACGCGTGTCGTGTGCGACATCCACTGCGTCACGCGCTGGAGCCGGTTCGATAACGCCTTCGAGGGGGTGCCCTTCCGGGCAGTGCTGGAGCGCGTGCGCCCCAAGCCCGAGGCACGGTATGTCATGGTCCACGCCGAGAACGGGTTCACCACCAACGTGCCGCTGGCGGATCTAGACCGCGACACGGTGCTGTTCGCCTACAAGCACGACGGCCGGGAGCTGGAGCCGGAGCATGGCTGGCCCCTGCGGCTGGTGGTGCCGCACCTGTACTTCTGGAAGAGCGCCAAATGGGTGCGCGGCCTGGAGTTCCGCGCCGAGGACGCGCCGGGCTTCTGGGAGAGCTACGGCTATCACATGCGCGGGGACCCCTGGAAGGAGGAGCGCTACTGGGGGGACTAGCGCGCTAAGGGAGCGCGGCGACGGCCGCGGGCAGGATCTCGCCCGCCCGGCCGCGCAGCACGACCTGGGCGAGCGGATCGAGCGGGGTAGGGGTAGCGTTCACGATGGCGAGCGGGGCTCCGCTCTCAACGGCGTAGAGCGGAATATAAGCGGCCGGGTAGACCACCAGCGAGGAGCCCACGACCAGGCAGAGGTCGCATGTCCGCGCGGCGGCCTCGGCGGCGCGCAGCGCCTCCGCCGGCAGCGGCTGCCCGAAGGAGACGGTGGCGTTCTTGAGCAAGCCCCCGCAGCGCGCGCAGCGAGGCACTTCCACGCCAGCCAGCAGCTCCGCCTGGATCGCCTCGCGCGGGGTGCGCGCGTCACAGTCGACGCACACCACCCACTGGTTGTTGCCGTGCAGCTCGACCACCTTCTCCGGCGGCGTCCCGGCCCGCTGGTGCAGCCCGTCGATGTTCTGCGTGACCACCAGCAGCAGCTTGCCCAGCGCGTCGAGCGCGGCGATCGCCCAGTGGGCCGGGTTCGGCTGCGCGCGGGCCAGGACCGGATACGTCTCGCGGCTGCGCAGCCAGTAGCGCCGCTGGGCCTCCGGGTCGCGGAGGAACTCGTCGTAATAGACCACCGGGTAGCGATCCCAGATGCCGCCGGGGCTGCGAAAATCGGGGATGCCCGATTCGGTGCTCACGCCCGCCCCGGTGAAGACCAGGACGCGCTCGGCCGCGCGGAGGAGGTCGGTCAGCGCTCGGATCCCGTCGTCCATGCTTCGCTGCGCGCCCATCGCGGCTCTCCGTGCCGCAGCGAGGAGGATCGGGGCGCCAGGCCGGCTGGGGCCCGGCCGCCGCTCTATCGGGAGCATACGCGGGCGCACCGCGGCGTGCAAGGAGGCAAGGGATGGCAGCGACACCTATCCGGCGCATCGGCGTGCTGACCGGCGGCGGCGACTGCCCGGGGTTGAACGCGGTGCTGCGCGCGCTGGTGAAGACCGCCGTCCACTGCTACGGCTGGGAGGTGCTCGGTATCGAGGACGGCTATGAGGGACTGCTCACCCCCGGGCGTGTGCGCCCGCTCACCCTCGACGCCGTGCGAGGCATCCTGCCGCGCGGGGGGACGATCCTCGGCACCTCCAACCGCTGTAATCCCTTCGACTACGCCTGGCGCGAGGGGCGCGAGGTGCGCCGCGCGGACCGCTCGGCCGAGGTGCTGCAGCGGATCGCGGCGCTGGCGCTGGACGCCCTGGTCGTGATCGGCGGCGACGGCACGCTCCATATCGCCGAGCGCTTCTACCGCCTGGGGGTGCCGGTGGTCGGCGTGCCCAAAACGATCGACAACGACATCTCGGCCACCGACGTGAGCTTCGGCTTCAACACGGCGATGGATACCGCTACCCAGGCCATCGACCGCCTCCACACCACGGCCGAGAGCCATCACCGGGTGATGGTGGTGGAGGTCATGGGGCGCCACGCCGGCTGGATCGCGCTCGAGTCGGGCCTGGCCGGCGGGGCCGACGTGATCCTCATCCCCGAGATTCCCTTCGTGCTCGACCGCGTCATGGAGCCGCTGGTGGCGCGCCACCAGCGCGGCCGCGGCTTCAGCATCGTGGTGGCGGCCGAGGGGGCCGCGCCGCGCGGCGGCGCCCCGCTCTACCAGCCCACGCGCGACCCGCTCTGCCCCCCGCGGCTGGGCGGGATCGGCGCGTGGCTCGCCACGGAGATCGAGGCGCAGCTGGAGGTGGAGGCCCGGACGGTCGTGCTCGGCCACCTGCAGCGCGGGGGCAGCCCCACGCCCTTCGACCGGCTCCTCGGCACGCGCTTCGGCGCGGCCGCCGCGCGGCTGATCGCGGCACGCGGCTTCGGGCAGATGGTCGCCCTGCAGGGCACCAACATCGTGGCCGTCCCGCTGGCCGAGGCCGTGGGGGTGCCGAAACGCGTGCCCGCGGACGGCGAGCTGGTGCAGACCGCCGTCGGCCTGGGGATCAGCTTCGGAGCCTAGGGCTGGGAGCGCTGGCGGCGCCGGCGCAAGAAGGCGGGCAGGTCGAGATCGTCTGTATCGGCCGGTCCGGGCGCCGCGTCGTCCCAGGCGGCCGCGTCCTCTTCCCAGCCCGGCCGCGTCTCGCCGGTACGGAAAGCCCCGCGCGCCGGCGGGCTCGCCGGGCCCCGCCGCTCCCGCGCCGCGGCCTCCCGCGACAGCGCCCCCTCCGCGTCGGGCAGGCCGGTGGCGATCAGGGTGACCTTGACCTCCGGCTGCGGGCGCGGGTGGACCACAGCGCCGAGGACGATGTTTGCGTCGGGGTCGACCACCTCGTGGATCGCGCTGGCGGCCTCGCTGATCTCCGTGAGCGTCAGGTCGGGGCCCCCGGTGATGTTGATCAGCACGCCGCGCGCGCCGGCGATGGAGGCATCGAGCAGGGGGCTATTGATGGCCGCATGCGCCGCTTGCAGCGCGCGCGCCTCGCCGCGCGCCTCGCCGATGGCCATCAGCGCCGTGCCGGCATTGGCCATCACGGCCTTGACATCGGCGAAATCCAGGTTGATGAGCCCGGTGTAGGTCACCAGGTCGGCGATGCCCTGGACCCCCTGGCGCAGCACATCGTCGGCCAGCCGGAAGGCCTCGAGCATCGGCAGGCGCCCATCGCTGAGCCGCAGGAGCCGGTCGTTGGGGATGACGATCAGGGCGTCGACGCGCTCGCGCAGGGCGCGCAGCCCCATCTCGGCTACCTGGCGGCGGCGGTAGCCCTCGAACGTGAAGGGGAGGGTTACCACCGCGACCGTGAGCGCGCCCAGCTCGCGCGCTAGGCCGGCGATGACCGGGGCCGCGCCGGTGCCGGTGCCCCCGCCCAGCCCGGCGGTGATGAACACCATATCGGCACCCGTGAGGGCGGCCCGCAGCTCGGCCTCGCTCGCCTGGGCTGCCCGCTCCCCCTGGAGCGGGTCCCCGCCAGCGCCCAGGCCGCGGCCCCCGCGCCCGCCGATGCAGATGCGCTCCAGCGCGTGCGACTGGGCCAGCGCCTGGGCATCGGTGTTGACGACGATGAACTCCACGCCGCGGACATCGGCTTCGATCATCCGCTCCACGGCGTTGCCGCCGCCGCCGCCTACCCCGACGATCTTCACCTCCGTGAAGCCGCGGGCCTCGGCGGCGACCGGCGCCTCCAGGATCCGCGGCACGATCGGCTCCGGGCGGGGCGTGCCGCCCAGGCGCTCGGGATTGAAGCCGCCCTGCTTAGCCACGCTCTATCACCTCGCGCGCCAGGGCCAGGTACATCTCGGCGGCCCGTTCCGCGCCCGGGTAGCGAAACACCGAGGTGCCTGCCGACCCCGCCTCCAGGATCTTGCTGTTCGTCCCGATCTCGGTACGAAACACGAGGTTCCCCCACCGATTGCGCAGATATTCGGCGACCGCCCGCTCCTCGCGCAAGCGGCGGTCGAGCTTGCTCAGCAGGATCCCGAGCACCGTCAGCCGCGGGTTAAGGTAGGTGATCTCCTCGATGCTCTCTTGGAGCATCTGGAGCCCCTGCAGCGAGAAGAAGCGGGCCTCCGTGGGCACGATGACCGAGTTGGAGGCGACGAGGGCGTTGATGGTCAGGAGCCCGAGCGCCGGCGGCGTGTCGATCAAGATGTAGTCGTACGCATCCTCGACCGTGGCGAGCTGGTCCCGCAACCGCAGCTCCCGGCCGAGTTTGTTCATGAGCGCGGCCTCCGCGCCCGCCAGTGGAATGGCCGAAGGCACGAGGTCCAGCCCCGCATGGGTCTGGTGGTTCACCGCGACGATGGGAAGCGGACAGCGCCGATCGAGGAGGGCGTCAGCGATAGTGCGCTCGGTCTGCTTCTCTAGCCCGAAGGCGGCCGTGAGGTTGCCCTGGGGGTCCATGTCCACCAGGAGAACGCGGCGGTCCAGGAGCGTCAGGGAAGCGCCGAGGTTCGCGGCCGTTGTGGTTTTGCCAACGCCCCCCTTCTGATTGGCGATCGCGATGATGCGCGCCATGCGGTTGCCCGTTCTCCGTCTTCCACGCGAACGCCGTATGCCGTGAAGGCGTCAAAATAGTAGCATAGCCCCGCCAGTGAAGCAACGCGTTGGCCCCAGCTTGCGCCCGGTCTTTGCGGGCCGCCGCGGAGCCGGTCGTTTATCCTCAAGTGCGCGTGCAGTGCCTGGATCGTGACGCGCTTGGCAGCGCGGCGGCCCGGAGGGTACAGTAGGCTGACGGCCCATAGCGCCGCACCCCCACGACTGGAACCAGGCAGGGCCCCACGGTGAGCGAAGTGCACGGTCCACCCCTGCACCCGCTGCGGGTGGCAGTCGACATCGGTGGCACCTTCACCGACGTGGTCGCCGTCGATGCGGCGGGCCGGGCCGCCACGACCAAAGTGCTGACGACTCCCGACGACCTCGTCCGCGGCATCCGGCACGGCCTAGAGAAGCTAGGACTCGCGCCTGCCGCGATCACGCAGTTCGTCCATGGCTCGACCATCGCTATCAACACAGTGATCGAGCGCAAGGGGGCGCGCACCGGCCTGATCACCACGGAGGGCTTCGCCGACGTCTACGAGATCGCGCGTGGGAACCGCCCCGACGCCTACAACGTGCATTTCCGCCGGCCGGAGCCGCTGGTTCCCCGCGACCGGCGCCTGGAGGTCCGCGAGCGGATCAACGCCCGCGGCGAGGTGCTGCTCCCGCTGGACGAGGCGTCGCTCGCCGCCGCGGTAGAGGCCCTGGAGGCGGCAGGGGTCGAGGCCGTCGCGGTCTGCCTGCTCCACGCCTACGCCAACCCCAGCCACGAGCAGCAGATCGGCCGCTACCTGGCTGCGCACCATCCCGAGTGGTACGTCGCCCTCTCCCACGAGATCCTGCGCGAGATCCGCGAGTACGAGCGCACCTCGACCACGGTGCTCAACGCCTACATCGGGCCGATCGTGAGCCGCTACCTGGCGGATCTCGAGCGCCTGCTGGCGCACAGCCAGATCCTGATCATGCAGTCGAACGGCGGCGTCATGTCGGTCGCGACGGCGCGCACCATGCCGGTGGCGATGATGGAGTCGGGTCCGGTGGCGGGGGTGATGGGCGCGGCCGCGGTCGGCCGCGCGCTGGGCTATCCCAACGTCATCTCCTTCGACATGGGCGGCACAACGGCCAAGGCCAGCCTGGTTCGCGACGGCGAGCTGGAGGTGACTACCGCCTACTACATCGGCGGCTACGCCACCGGCCACCCCCTGCTGCTGCCCGTGGTGGACATCGTTGAGGTGGGGGCGGGCGGCGGGAGCATCGCCTGGCTCGATCCCGTGGGCGCGCTGAAGGTGGGGCCGCGGAGCGCCGGCGCCCAGCCGGGGCCAGCCTGCTTCGGGCGCGGCGGGGAGGAGCCGACGGTCACGGACGCGAATGTCGTGCTGGGGCGCATCGATCCCCAGGGCTTCCTGGGCGGCGAACTCCAGATCGACCCCGCACGGGCCGAGGCGGCCGTGCGGCGAGTGGCGGAGCCGCTGGGGCTGAGCGTGACCGAGGCGGCGCTGGGCATCATCACCATCGCCGACGCCAGCATGTCGCTGGCCGTGCGCGCCGTCTCGGTAGAGCGGGGACGCGACCCGCGCGACTTCGCGCTCGTCGTTCATGGCGGCGGGGGCCCGCTCCACGGCCTGGGGATCGCCCGCGACCTAGGCATCCCCGTCGTGATCGTGCCCCGCTGGCCGGCGGTCTTCTCGGCCCAGGGCCTGCTCAGCGCGCCGCTGCGCCACGACTACGTGCAGACCGCCCTCGGGGAGCTGGCCCGCGTCTCGCTGGAGGAGCTCGACGCGCGGCTGGACGCGCTGGAGGCTCAGGCGGCGCGCACGCTCGCCGCCGAGGGGGCTCCGCCGGCGGCGATGCGCTTCACGCGGCTGGTGGACCTGCGCTATGTCGGCCAGGAGCACACCCTCTCGGTGCCGGTCGAGGGGCGCCTCGCCGCCGGCGCGGCACGCGCGCTCCGCGCGCGTTTCGACGCCCTCCACGCGGAGCGCTATGGCCACTGCGCGCCGGCCGAGCCGGTCCAGGTGGTCAACCTGCGCCTGCGCGCGGAGGCGGCGCTGACCGAGGCCGGAGGTATGGATGGGGCGCGGGAGCACGCCGGCGCGCCCGGGCCGGGCACGCCGGTCACCCCCCTCTACACCCGCCCGGTGGTCTTCGCAGCGGGCGAGGGGGCGCGCGCGTGCCCGGTCTACCTGCGCGACCGGCTGCCGTGCGGCGCGGAGATCGTGGGGCCGGCATTGATCCAGGAGTACGGGACGGCCACCCTGCTGCACGCTGGCGATGTGGCGGTGGTGAGCCCCCAGGGCCACCTCGTCATCCGGGTGGCCGCCCACGGGAGGAGCGCATGACCATGCACGCAGGCGCCACGAGCGGTGCGCCGCGGGAAGCGCGGCGCGCGGCCCCCCGGGGCCCGTGCGGCCCGGCGCGCCGGGTCGACCCGGTGACGCTGGAGGTGGTGCGGAACGCGCTGGTCGCCTATGCCGATGAGATGTCCACAGTGTTGAGCCGCACGGCCTACAACATGATGATCTACGAGGTGCACGATTACTGCGTGGGCCTCATCGACACGGCGGGCCAGATCATCGCCCAGAACACCGGCGGCCTGCCGATCTTCCTGGCCGACCTGGGCGTAGCGATCGTCGACGGGGTGCGGACCTTCGGGCTGGACGGGTTCGCGCCCGGCGATGTCGTGCTGATGAACTACCCCTACATCTGCGGCCAGCACCTCAACAATGTGGTCGTCTACACGCCGTTCTTCTTCGAGGGGGAGCTGCTGGCCTTCCCGGCGGTGCGGGCCCACTGGGTCGACATCGGCAGCGCGACTGTGGGCTTCGGGCCGGGGGGCACCACCGAGATCTACCAAGAGGGGCTGCAGCTCCGCTCGGTCAAGCTGTACGAGGCCGGCAAGCTGAACGACAGCATCGAGCGCATCATTCACGACAACGTCCGCCTGCCGGAGGCCGCCCTGGGCGACCTCCGGGCGCAGATCGCCGCCTGCCGGGTCGGCGAGCGGCGGCTGCACGAGCTGTTCGCCCGCTACGGCAAGGAAACGGTGCTGGCCTGCATCCAGGAGATCTGGGACCAGACCGAGCAGCTGACGCGCCAGGCCGTGGCGCGCATCCCCAACGGGGTCTATACGGCCGAGAGCTTCATCGACGGCCACATGCTGCAGCCGCCGCGGCCAATCCCGATCAAGGTACGGGTGGAGGTTGCGGACGACGAGCTGACCGTAGACTACTCCGAGATCAGCGAGCAGCTCGAGACCTCCCTCAACGCGGGCGAGTCCGGCGGCATCGCCGCCGCGCGCGTGGCTTTCAAAGCGATCACCCTGCCTCACCTGCCCGTCAACGAGGGGGCCTTCCGCCCGCTCCACGTGGTGCTCCCGCCGGGCAAGCTGCTGAGCGCCCAGCCGCCCGCGGCGGTCGGGAACTGGAGCCTCTCGCTGCCCACCGTGGTAGATACCATCCTGCTGGCGCTGGCCGACGCGCTGCCCGACCTGATCCCGGCCGGGCACAAGGCCGACATGGGCGGCTACACCTTCTACGGGATGGACCGCGAGCGCGGCCGGCGCTTCATCTGCATGAACATCCTCGGCGGCGGCTGGGGCGGCCGCCCCCATGAAGACGGCCCGAGCGCGGCCGTCTCGATCTGCCAAGGCGACGTGCGGAACGTGCCCCTCGAGCTGCAGGAGGCGTACTACCCGCTGCTCTTCGAGCGCTTCCGCCTGCGCCCGGACAGCGGCGGGGCCGGCAAGCACCGCGGGGGGCTGGGGCTCGAGCTGCGCGTGCGCGCCCTGCAGGACCTGTTCGTCAACCGGAGCCTGGAGCGCGTGACCTGCCGCCCCTGGGGACTGCGCGGCGGCCGGCCCGGCGCGCCGCCGCTGAACATCGTCGAGCGGACCGATGGCACGCGGGAGGAGATCGCCCGCGGGATCAGCCGCTTCCCCCTCGCCGCGGGCGACGTGCTCACCATCCTGACCGCCGGCGGGGGCGGCTGGGGCGACCCCCGCGAGCGGGACCCGCAGCGCCTCGCCGAGGACCTCCGGCTCGGCTACGTCACCCCCGCCGGCGCGGCGGAGTACGGGGTGACGCCCGACGCCGCGGACGCCCCTGCCGCCGCGGCCCCGCTCCGCCCCGGAGCGCAGCACGGTGGGTGAGCTGGCCCCGCTCGCGGCGTTCCTGGCCTCGCTTGACGGCGCCGCTCTGCCGCCGGCCGTGCGCGAGGCAGCGCGGCTGCACGTGCTCGATACCCTCGCGGCCGGTGTGGCCGGCCGGGACTCCGAGCTCGCCCGCGCGCTCGCGCCCCTGGCCGGCCAGGGGGTCGAAGGGGCGGCGCTGGTCGGCGCGGCGCTGGCGCACCGCCACGAGATCGACGACATCTTCGACACGGCACTGCTCTGCATCGGCGGCCTGGTGGTGCCCGCCGCGCTGGCGCTGGGGCGCGCACGGGGAGCGACCGGCGCCGCCGTGCTCGCCGCTGTGGTGGCCGGCTACGAGGCGATGGGGCGGCTGGGGCTGGCCCTCGGCGCGGCACGCCTGCTGACGCGGGGCTGGTGGCCCAGCGCCGTCTGCGGCGCTGTCGGCGTCGCAGCGGCAGCTAGCCGGTTGCTCGAGCTGCCGGCCGCGGCCACCGCCAGCGCGCTCGGCCTGGCGGCGCTCCACAGCGGCGGCCTCGCGGGCGGCGAAGACAGCCTGCTCGGGCGCAACCTGCTGTACGGGAGCGCGGCGCGCGCCGGCCTGCTGGCCGCCCAGGCCGCCGCGGCAGGGATCACTGGGCCAGCAGCCCCATTGGGAGCGCCGCGCGGGCTGGGCGCCGTGTACGGCGTGGCGCCGGACCCGGCCCAGCTCGTGGACGGCCTGGGCGAGCGCTTCATCGTCACGCAGACCAGTCTGAAGCCGTACGCCGCCGCCCGCCAGCTCCATGCCGCTGTTGAGGCGGCGCTGGAGCTCCGCCGCGGTCTGCCGCTCGCAGCCATCGAGCAGGTGCTCGTGGAGGTACCGGCCGACGCGGCCTTCGTCGACCGGCCCGCAGGTGCTGCCCTTCCCGCCGCTCCCGCGGGCAGCGCGCAGTGGGTGCTGGCGCTCGCCCTCGCCCGTGGACGCCTGCTGCCCAGCGACCTCGCGCCCGAGGCGTTGGCCTCCGCGCGCTCCCTCGCGCAACGCGTCACGGTGCGCGTGGCCGCGCCCGGCGCCCGCCCGACGCTGAGCGCGGCGCTCACGGTGCGCGCGGCGGGCCAGACGCTGCAGCGCGAGGTGTGGGTACCCAAGGGCGGGCCGGACCGCCCGCTCACCGTCGAGGAGGTGGTGGACAAGGCGCGCGCGCTGGTGGAGCCCCAGCTCGGGCCGGAGACGGCGCGCCTCATCAACCTCGCCCTCGGCCTTGACACGCTACCGACGGTAGACGCCCTGGCGGCGCTGGCCACCCCGCTGGCGCGGTAAGGGCTGGCGCTCGCCCGGGAGCGGCCCCCTCGACTAAACTATCTCGACCTATCCGGGGGAGGCGTCAGATGCGTACGGAGACCCCGCTGCAGCACGACTTCGCCACCGTGGTTGCCGCTATCCGCCGCGAGTTCGAGACGCTCGACCGCTACCTCGCGGCGGTGAACCCCGCGCACTGGCAGGGCCCGACGGCCTGTCGGGAGTGGAACGTCCAGAAAGTGGTCTCCCATCTCGGCTCCGGCGCCGAGCTGCACCTCCGCACACTGCAGACGAGCCTCGACGGGGCCGAGCCGGTCACCGACGCCACGCGGCAGAGCATCTGGAACTACTTCGACAGCCTGCCGCCGGAGCGGCTCTACCCCGAGTTCCAAGCCCGCATGCGCGCCTACCTCGGCTATCTCGAGGGCCTGCCAGCGGAGAAGCGAGAGCAGCGCGTGCGGTTCTTCGCGGGCGAGGCGCCGGTTGCGGAGTACGCGCAGTACCGCCTCAGCGAGCTGGCCCTCCACTCCTGGGATATCCGCGTGGCGCTCGATCCCACGGCGCGGCTGCTGCCGACCACCGCGCGGGCGAACTTCCCGCACGCGTTGGACACGCTCCAGCGCCGGTCCAACGCCGCGGCGCGGGCCGAGCTGGCCGGCACCGTCTACCAGTTCGAGGTGTTCGGCCCGGTCCAGCGGCGGTTCGCGCTGGCGATCCGGGCCGACGGCCTCGAGGTGCGCGAGGAGGCGGAAGCCCCCACGGCCACGCTACGGCTCGCGGCGGAGGCGTTCCTCCGGCTCTACACCGGCCGCCTGCCCCTGCCGGAAGCCGAGGAGGCGGGCGAGGTGACGCTCACCGGCGAGCGGGCAGTCGCCCTGCGCCTCAATACCCTGTTCCCGGGCTTCTGAGCCGCTCGAGCATAGTTGCGGGCGGGAGAATAAAGCTATCGGGTGAGTGCCTGACCTGCAAGTTGCTGGAGATCTATGTCGCCAGTCATCGATGAGGAGTCCAAGATGGCAGGCAGCGAGAATAAGGCGAGGGCGAGCAGCGCTCGCTTGCTCCTCGCCATCACGATCAGCGCGGCACTGCTCGCACTCTTGCCTGGTTCGCGTAGCCGTCCCCTCTTAGCCCACGGGACCGCTGCCGCAGCCGCGGGGGAGCAAGAGTGGCACTTCCGTCTTGAGGAAGCGACTATCGAGGATGTCCATCGCGCCATCACTACCGGCCAGTTGACGGCCACACAGCTGGTGCAGCTCTACTTGAACCGAATCGCGGCGTACAATGGCCGCTGCGTCGAGGGCGAGGTCGACCCGGCCACCGGGTTGCAGCTCGGCGAGATCACGCCGGTCGAGAACGCCGGCCAGCTCAACGCGCTCATCACACTGAACATCCGTGGGCAGCGCTCCCAGACCGATCCCATCGACGACGACCCCACGCTGCCGGATGCGCTGGAGGTCGCGCGCCAGCTCGACGCCGCATTCGCCGCCACAGGCCGGCTGGTCGGCCCATTACATGGCATCCCGTTTGCCATCAAGGATCAATTCGATACGCGCGATATGCGCACTACGAGCGGCGCCGCCGCAGCCTACGCGAACGACCGTCCGCCCCAGGACGCAGAGGTGGTGGCGCGCCTACGCGCTGCGGGTGCGATCATCCTGGCCAAGGCGAACATGGGCGAGTATGCTGCCGGGGACCGCAGCACGTACGGTGGAGTCACCTGTAACCCGTACGACACGACGCGCAGTGCGGGCCGCTCCAGCGGCGGCTCCGGCGCAGCCGTTGCGGCAAACCTCGTGATGTGCGCCCTAGCGGAGGAGACCGGCCCCTCGGCCCGCAACCCGGCGGCAAACAACAGCCTGGTCGGGATCGTGGCGACCCACAGCTTGATCAGCCGGGCGGGTCTGATCCCCGCCTCTGCAACCCGCGACCGCCCTGGCATCCTGTGCCGTACCGTCCGTGACGCGGCGATCGTGTTGGGCGTACTGGCCGGCTTCGACCCGAAGGACCCGGCGACAGCGGCGAGCATCGGGCAGATCCCGCCCGAGCCCTACGTGAACTTCACCACTCGCCCCAGCCTCAACGGCGTCCGTATCGGGGTGGTGCGGGAGTTCATGCAGGTGTTCACCGACGCCGACCGCGACTCGGTGCGGATTGCAGAGGAGGCAATCGCTGATCTCGCCCGTCATGGCGCCGAGATCGTGGACCCCGTGGACTTTCAGAGCGCGATCGCGGAGATCGTTCCGGTGTTTGAGCCCGCGCTGCTTGGGACCAGCGTCACGCGGGTACAGGACAACGCGTTCGTGACCAGCACGACGCCACCGACGATCGCCGACCTGGTGCGGATCACCAGCAATCCAGCCGCCCTGCCAAGCGACGGGCCCGGCGGGATCAACCTCCGCCGGCTTGCCGATCTCGCCTTCGGCGTCACTACCGTCGGCGAGGTGCAGTACATGCTGAACCAGTACCTACAGCAGCGCGGTGACCCGAACATCCAGAGCGTGCACGACTTGCTCACCAAATCCATCTTCTACGACTTCCCTTATGTATCTGCACAGACTATCCGGACGATCGTCGACGACACGGTCACCGCTAGCCGCATGATCCCCGGCGACGGGATCACCAACCCGGCCAATGCCCGACTGTTTGACCTGCTGTTCCGGACCGAGGACCTGGCGGACGGTACGAAGCGAACAAGTCCGATCACCACTCTAGATATCCGCGGCGTCGTGGTACGGCGCGCCACCTTGCAGGCGGTGGTGGCCAAGGTGATGGCAGACAACAGGCTGGACGCGCTGGTCTACCCGACAAAAACGCTCCCGGCCCCGATTCTCGGTGCTGCTGTCGCGCCGCCCGTTGACAACCGATTGCCACTAGCATGGACACTCAGCCCGATCGCCGGCCTTCCCGCGATCGCCGTCCCGGCCGGGTTCACCCGCGAGGTGCTCGACTGGCAGCCGCCGCCGGTGATCACCCAGGAGGTGCTGGTGGACGGTAACCCAACCCTCATCCGGGTGTACGATCCGGAGCTGTTCGACCCGCGGCGCTTCGCTCCGGCCAAGAATATCGCGTTGCCGGTGTCTATTGACTTCCTGGGAACGCTCTTCAGCGAGCCAAAGCTCCTCCAGATCGCGGCAGCGTACGAGAGCGTCACGCGGCACCGCCGCCCACCGCCGAGCTTTCCGCCGCTGCCGGGCGAGCCGTAGGCCACACGCTGGTAGTGCCGAACACAGTACCTGCTGGCTCGGGTGCACGGCGGTGAGGGGCTGGGCGGCATGGCGGCGACGGTGTAGTTGACGGTCGTCTCGTATGCGGGTATAGTGAGGCAGTCATGGCTCGGCCGGCGGCGAGGTCCAGATACCGCACCGGCCGCGTAGTCTCGGAACGCTCGCCGCTGGGGAGGGTCATCCTGCTGTGCCGGCCCCTGTGATTCCCCCAGAGCTATACCCTGCCCCGCCCCACCCGCGGGCCTACACGCCGCTCCAGGTGCTGTTCTTGGCCCGGCTAGCGCGGTTAGCGGCTCTCTGCTACTATGCGCTATATGATTCAACCGAGCCGGGCCAGCGCCGGTTACTCCAGCAGGCACTGCACTCTACGCTCGATGACTGTTTCGCGCTGGGGCTCGCGCCGGACCTCCTGGCGCTGCTCGCCGAGGAGGTCCAGGCCTCAGAGCGCTAGCGCCCGGGCCCGCGCCGGGCATAGCAGGGGAGCACACCGATGGCGGTGGTGAGCCCGCGGCTCGTGCTACAACGCTACTGGCGGCCGACGGTGCACTTCTGCCGGCCCCGGGTGCGCCCCGCGCTGGCCCTCCTGGGCGTGCTCGCGCTGAGCGTGGCGCTCGTCTTCGTTCCCATCGACTACAAGGCCCTGGGGCACTACGGCTACTTGGGCGTCTTCACGGTTACTCTCCTGGCCACGGGCGCGCTCGTCCTCCCAGTGCCTTACCTGGCCGTGATCGTGATCGCCGGCTCGTTCCTGGACCCCCGCCTGGTCGCGGTGGTGGCCGGCGCCGCGGCCGCGCTCGGCGAGCTGACCGGCTATCTCGTCGGCTACACCGGCCGCGCGCTGCTGCCCAAGAACCGGTGGTACCTGCTCGTCGAGCGGGGGGTGAGCCGCTTCGGAGGGCCGGTCGTCTTCCTCGCGGCGGTGATCCCCAACCCCTTCTTCGACGCGGTCGGCATTATCGCCGGGGCGCTGCGGCTGCCTCTCTGGGTGTTCCTGGTGGCGTGCTTCCTCGGCAAGGCCATCCGCTTCTGGCTCATCGCCAGCCTGGGCGAAACGCTACTCCCTTAACCCGCCGGACCACGCCGCTGCCAGCCGTCGGGCCCAACAGCCGCCCCGCCGTCCATGCCGAGAAGGGAGAGGCGAGCGGTCTGCGCGCGCTGACGCGCGGCCGCGCCTCCCCGCTTCCACGCCTAGCGCGCCGCGAGCAGCTCGTCCAGCGCCGCCTCGTAAGCCGCCAGCGTCCGCGGCGTGAAGAGCACGAAGGTCACCGTGGTCAGCTGTGTCGGCCCCTGCAAGTGAGCGAGCACCGTGCCGAGCGCGATGCGCGCCGCCTCGGCCTCGGGGTAGCCGTAGGCGCCAGTGCTGATGGAGGGAAAGGCGATGCTGCGCACCCCGTGCGCCTCGGCCAGTGCGAGCGCGGCGCGGTAGGTGCTAGCTAGCACCTCTGCCTCGCCGGCATGCCCGCCTTGCCAGATCGGTCCCACGGCATGGATGACGTAGCGGGCCGGCAGCCGGCCTGCGCCGGTGATGCGGGCCTGGCCGGGCGGGCAGCCGCCGAGCGTCCGGCACTCGGCGAGCAGCTCCGGCCCGGCGGCGCGGTGGATGGCGCCATCCACCCCGCCGCCGCCTAGAAGGCTCGGATTGGCAGCATTGACGATCGCATCGGCGGACACCTTCGTGATGTCCCCCTGCACGAGCTGCAGCGTGGTCGCACCCACCTGGACGCTTCGCATGCAGCGCCTCCGTCTCCCGAGCGTTCCACAGTTATAGCTAGCGCCTCGCATCGCATGAGCTGGCCGGCGCGCCGGCCCTCGATAGGCAGCGCGCTCACCCGCTCCAAGGCCATGATAGCCAACAGCCATCAGCACGATAGCCGGTGTGGGCCGAGCCTACGGCGGCACCCAGCGCTGCCGTTGCTCGGCACCGCGCCCGTCCGTAGAATGGGATAGCGACGTGAACCAGTCCGGTGCGCGGAGGAGCCGGTGAGAGACGACACGGGCAGCCTCGCCTACGGCTACTGCTCGGCGGGCCACTGGACCGTGTTCCCGGCGGCAGCGGTGGAGTGGGTCCGCCGCACGCGCCCGCGCTGTCCCACCTGCGGCACCCGCCACTTCGCCGCCTGCCCGAAATGCGGCCGGCTGATTACCAGCGAGGCCACCTACCACTGTTCCTGCGACCAGCACTTCCCCCCGCGCGTTAGCCTCGAGCGCCTCGAGGCGCCCGCAGCCTGAGCGCGCCGGCGCGGACGCTAGGTCTCCGCCGCCTCCGCGCGCTCCAATGCCGTAGTCAACGCCCCGCCTTTCCGGCCAGGCCGTCGCGCCAGCAAGAACTGCTCCACCACGTCGAGCACCGCCTCGGCCTCGCAGTCCAGCAGCATCTCGTGGCCCGAGCGCTCGAACCAGCGCAGCTCCTTCTCTGTGGAGCCGAGGCGGGCGTAGATCCGCGTTGCGCTGGCGGGGTGGATCACGCGATCGGCCCGCGAGTGGATGATCAAGGTAGGCGTGCGGACCGCGCCGAGGCGCGGCTCGAGCCAGCGCGCATAGGCCAGCAGGGAGAGGAAGGCCGTGGTCGGCAGCCGGCGGTAGCCCTGGGCTCGCGACGCGCGGGACGGATCGCTGAACCCGCGCCGGGGTACCGGCAGGAAGCGGCAGAACGGCGCAACCAGGGGGACCAGCGCGGCCAGGGGGTGGGCCTGCCGCAGGGCCGGCGCGATAGCGACCACCCCGCGCAGCCGGGCGGGGCGCTCCAGCGCCAGGTGCAGCGCGAGTAGCCCGCCCATGGACAAGCCAACAACCGCCGCCTCGTCGCACCGCGCCAAGAGCTGGTCAAGCGCGGCCGCGGCATCGGTGTACCAGTCGCGCCACGTGACCCCGACGAGATCCTCCGGGCGGGTGCCGTGGCCGCGGAGCCAGGGCACACTGCAGGGGATACCGTGAACCGCGAGGCGGTCGGCCACGGGCATCACGGACGCGAGACTTGAGGTCAAGCCATGAAGGACCAGCACGCCGTAGGGTGCGCGCGACGCATCCTGCCCCATAGCTCCCTAGCTCGCCGGCGGGCTGCAGGCAGAGGTGCCGATACAGCGATGGCGTGGCCTCGCATGCCATCGCGATTTATCGCGATCTAGCGTACCATGCGGCAGAGGAAAGCGGCAGCGGGGACAGCCTGTCCTGCCGTGCCCTGGAACGCTGGAGTATACTCCCCTGATTGGTCAGGCGCTGGTGGTGCCCGCCCCACAGCGGAGAGCACCACCAGCGAGGCAACGGGGAGCGCGGTGGCGACGGTCGCGGTGGTGATCCCAAACTGGAACGGCGCGGCCCTGCTGCCTGCCTGCCTCGCGGCATTGGCCAGCCAGACGTACCGCGACTACGAAGTCGTGGTGGTGGACAACGGCTCGAGCGATGCCTCGCTCGCCGTGCTGGCGCGCTTCCCGGCGGTGCGCGTGCTGCGCCTCGCGCGCAACTGCGGCTTCGGCGCCGCCACCAACGCGGGCATCCGCGCCACGGACAGCCGCTACGTCGCTACTCTGAACAACGACGCCGTGCCGGCGCCCGGCTGGCTGGAGGCCCTAGTCGCCGCGGCGGAAGCCGACCCGCGCGTGGGGATGTGCGCCTCCCAGATGGTGTTCGCTGCGCGCCCCGACGTGCTGAACTCGTGCGGCATCGCGCTCGACCGCGTCGGCATCGCGTGGGACCTGCTCGGCGGCCAGCCGGTAGGGGCCGACCGCGACCTGGTCGAGCCGTTCGGCCCGTGCGCGGGCGCCGCCCTGTACCGGCGAGCCATGCTGGCCGAGATCGGCCTGTTCGATGAGCGGTTCTTCGCCTACCTCGAAGACGTCGACCTCGCCTGGCGGGCGCGGCGGCGCGGCTGGCGGTGCCGCTACGTGCCGGCGGCCCGCGTGCTGCACCGGCATTCGGCCACGGCGGGCGAGGGCTCGGCCTGGAAGCGCTACCTCCTAGCGCGCAACAAGGTGTGGTTGATCGCCAAGAACTACCCCACGCCCGCGCTATGGCGCTGGCTGCCTCTGATCGTCGCTTATGACGTGGCAGCGCTTGTGTACGCCCTAGTCACGCAGCGCGATGGCGCCGCGCTGCGCGGCCGCCTGGCTGGCCTGGCAGGTCTACCCGCGGTGCTGCGCGCGCGGCGGGTCGCCGAGGCGCCGGCCCGCCCGGCACTAGGCCAGAGGGTGCCCGCGCGCGACGAGCTGGCAGCCGGAGCGCCCCTGACGGCGGGCCTACTCCCCCCAGCCTGGCCCTGGCAGGTGCCGGCCCGCTACCGTCACCTCCGGGCGCTGCAGGGAGCGGTGGGATGAGCGCGCGCCGACCCAGTTCGGCCTGGCCCAGGACGATCACGTGCTGGACAACGGAGTGAACGATGGAGCAGCCGGCGCCCGATCCCGGAGGAGCCCTCGACGCGCGGCGGCGCTGGCGGCGCTGGTGGCTGGCGCTCCTGGCGCTGCCGTGGCAGCGGCGCGCGCCTCACCCGCCGCGCCTTTCCTCCGCGCGGCCGCTGCGCGTGCTGGCCATCCGGCCGGATCACCTTGGCGATCTCCTCCTCGCCACGCCGGCGCTCGCTCTGCTCCGCACCGCCTGCCCCGCGGCCGAGATCACCGCCCTCGTGGGCCCCTGGGCGCGGCCAGTGCTTGATGGCCGCACCGAGGTAGACGTTGTCCGCACCTGCGCCTTTCCCGGGTTCGCACGAGGGCAGCCGGTAGGCGGCCTCGCCAGGCTGCCGCACACCCCGCTCGCGCCATACGCCCAGCTGCTCTACGAAGCGCTGCGGCTGCGGCAGACCCGCTACGATGTCGCGCTCGTGCTGCGCGTGGATCATTGGTGGGGGGCCGCGCTGGCAGCCTACGCCGGGATTCCGGTACGGCTGGGCTACGCGGTGCCGGAGAGCCGCCCCTTCCTGACGCACGCTCTCCCGCCGGACTTCGCCCAGCACAGCGTCTGGGAGAACTGGCGCGTCGTCACGGCGCTGCTGGCGCTATTGGGGCGGCCGGTGCCTCTGGCCGAGCCCCCGCCGGTACGAGCGACGGTGCCGCCCGCCGGGCGGGCGCAGGCCGCGGCGCTGCTGGCGGCGCACGGGGTGCCGGCCGGGGCGCGGCTGCTAGCCATCCATCCGGGCACCGGCGCGGCGGTGAAACACTGGTCGGTGCCGGGCTGGGCAGCGGTGGCCGACGCGCTGGCGACGCGGCTCGCGGCCCAGGTGGTGGTCACGGGCAGCACGGAGGAGCGCACGCTGGTGAACGCGGTTGTGGCCGCGATGCGGCAGCCGGCGATCGCAGCCGCCGGCCAGCTCGACTGGCACGGGCTCGCCGGCCTCTTCGCCCGCTGCGCCGTAGTGCTGGGCGTAGATAGCGGGCCGCTGCACCTGGCCGCGGCGCTGGGCGTGCCCACGGTCCATCTCTTCGGCCCCACCGCGCCCGCGCGCTTCGGCCCGTGGGGCCTGGGGCCGCGCCACCGGGTCGTCCGGGCGGGGCTAGCTTGCAGCCCCTGCGGCAACCTTCTCCGGCCGCCGTGCGGGGAGCTGGTCGAGCCGGCCTGCATGCGCGCCCTCCAGCCCGAGCAGGTCGTCGCGGCGGCGCTCGCCGCGCTCGCGGCGCCGGAAGAGGCGGAGGTGCCGGCGTGAATGTTTCGCTCTGGGCCGTGGCGCGGCGGGTTGCCGACAGTGTCGGCTGGCTGCTGTTCGGCGGGCTGGGGCTGGTGCTGCACCTGACCGGCGGGCGTGCTCACTTCGAGCCCCACACGATCCGTCGCATCCTCGTGATCCGCCTGGACCTGCTGGGCGACTTCGTCTTCACCTTGCCTGCGGTGCAGGCGCTGCGCGCGGCCTACCCGCAGGCGGAGCTGACGCTGCTGACCCTCGAGTACACGCGGCCGCTCGCGACGCTCGTGCCGGGGGTGGATCGCGTGCTGGCGCTGGACCTCAACCAGTACCGGCGGCCGGCCGGCTGGCGCCGGCTCGGCGAGGTGCTGCGGCTGGTGCGGCAGCTCCGCGCCGCCCGGTTCGACCTGTGCGTCGCCGTACATGGGCGTCCGGCGGGCATCCTGGCCCTGCTGAGCGGCGCGCGCTACCGCGTGGGTTACGCTGCGCACGCCTACCCCTTCGCGTTCAACCGGCCGGTGGCGGGGCGACGCTACGTGCAGCGGCGCCACGAGGTCGAGTACGGCCTCGCTCTGGCCCGCGCGGCGGGGGCAGAGGGACCAGCCCAGCCGGCGCTGCCGGCTCCCCCGGGGCGGGTCAGCGTGCCCGGCCTGGCGTCCGGAGAGCGGTACGTGGTGCTGCACCCCGGGGCGAGCAACGGCAGCGCGAAGCGCTGGCCAGCCGCGGCCTGGGCGCGGCTGGTGGAGCAGGTATGGACACGGCTGGGCATGCGCGCGGTGGTGACCGGCAGCGCGGCGGAGCGCGCGCTGGTCGAGAGCGTGGTGGCGCACGCGGGCGCGGCCGCGGTGGGCCTGGTGGGAGCGCCGCTGCACGAGCTGGTGGCGGTGCTAGCCGGCGCGGAGGCCGTAGTGGCCGGCGACACCGGGCCCCTGCACGTGGCCGCGGCCCTGGGGCGGCCTGTAGTCGGGATCTACGGGCCCACCGACCCGGCCCAGACCGGGCCGCGGGGGCCGCGGGTGGCCGTGGTGCGGCGGCCGGTCCCCTGTGGGCCGTGCTACGACCTGCGTGGGCCGGCGGAGTGCAAGCTGCCGGAGCGCAGCGTGGCGTGCATGCGCGACCTCGGCGTGGACGGCGTGCTAGGCGCCCTGCTCGCTGTGCTGGGACACCGCCCGGCGGAAGAGGCCGCACCAGGCGCGGCGGGAAGCGGGGCCAGCCCGGCGGGGACAGTGGCCGAGGCCTCGCGTTTCACGTGAAACGTGCTGGCTGCCCTCCTCTCCGCGCCCCCTATCATCCAGCGCAGCACGCGGCCGCAGCGCGTTGGGCCGCGGCCGCGCCCGACGCATTGGAGGCCGACGGACCGCACATGGCCAGCTCTGACGCTCCCGCGGTTTTCTGCGCCGCGCATCCTACAGTCGAGACCGCGCTCCGCTGCGGGCGATGCGACGTCCCCATCTGCCCGCGCTGCCTCGTCCAGACGCCCGTTGGCGCCCGCTGCGCCTCCTGTGCACGGCTGCGCCCGCACCCGCTCTACGAGGTGCACCCGCGGCACTACCTGCGCGCGGCGGCCGCCGGCCTCGGCGTGGCGCTCGCTGGCGGCCTCGTGGTGCCCTTCATTCCCTTCTTCACGCTGTTCGCCATCTTGTTCCTCGGCTGGCTCACGGGCGAGGCGGTGAGCGTCGCGGCCAACCGCAAGCGGGGAAGGGGCCTCGCGCTCGTGGCCGCCGCGGCTACGGTGCTCGGGGCGCTCGGCGGGCCGGCGCTTCTCGCCGTCGCCACCGCGCCCGGCGCGCTGCCGTGGAGCGCACGGCTCGCGCTCGGCCTGGCCGCGACCACCGCCCCGCTGCTCAGCCTGTGGGGGGTGTTCATCTTTCTCGCCGCGGTGCTCGCCGCCAGCCGCCTGCGTTAGCTGCACCTCCGTGGCAGCGCGCCGGCCCGCGCCGGTGCACACTGCTCCGCCATCCAGCCTTACCGCGGCCAGACCAAGCCCGGGCATCATAGGGCAGCAACAGGGCTGCCGAGGAACGGTCGGCACGTGGGGGAGTGCCTAGGCGCTGGGGGTAGCCTGGGCCTCGCCCTCCGGCGCGCCCGGCCGGGCGCCCTCCAGGCGCCAGCACTTCTTCCGCGCGCGCATGCAGAGGGCCTGCTCCTCCGGCAACAGCGGGGGCGTGTTCTGAAGGCAGATGATCTGGTACAGCAGGGCGCGCCCATCCACGCCCACCTCCCCATCGACGGCCCAGCGCTCGCGATAGTAGATGCAGGCGTGCCGGTAGCGTCGCCAGTTAGGATTGTCCTTGATAATGGCGGCACCTCCGCCAGGGGTTGGGGCCATTCTACCACACGCCAGGGCCACCGACAACGACGCCCGCCGCCCGACCGCGCCTACACCCGGCCGCAGCGAGCGCTGCAAGGCCACCACCATCGCCGCGGCGCCGCCCCCTCCATAGGGAAGCGCGCCCGCTGGCGGCGAAAGAACGCGGTGCGGCCGGCGGAGCGATGTCCGCCGGCCGCACCGCACTATTGGGGCTAGCAGCTGTTCCAGTTCCACAAGGCGCAGCCGCCCCGCTCCGCATTCCCCTGTCTCAGCGGCACGGATACAAACCCGTTCGCCCCAGGCAGGGCACCGGGCACTAGCCCGCCCGTCGGCGGGTTGGCCATAGGGCCATTGGCGTAGCTCACGACCGGCGCCAGCGGGGCGGGCGCCAGTTGTCCATCCTCCTGGCTCAGCAGCCGCAAGCGCGCGGCATCCGCCGGCGTGCCGGGCGCGGGCGGCGCGCCCAGCAAGAACTCCGGCGGCACCACGGGCGGCTCGAAGTCTAAGGCTAGGGTGGGGCCGGCGAGGCCGAAAGCCGCTCCGGCGGCTAGGGCCACAGCGAGCACTAAGCGGATCATGCCATCTCCAAATCGCTTTCTTGCGCGGTCCATGCGGTGGGCTGCTGGTGGCCTATAGGCTCTCCTGGGCGCCCTCGCTGGCGGGTTGGCCCCCGGCCACGAGAGTGATCCTTCCACTCCGCTGTTGTGGCTGGCATCGCTGCCCGCTCACTAGAGCCAGCATATCCCCCTCGACTCACATTCCGCTCACACGATCCCGCCACCGGTGCACAACCCGCACACAACTTGCCGAGGGCGCTCAAACAAGGAAAACGCCCTTGCCTATGGCCAGGGGGATCGCACGGCAAGGCCGCCGCAGCGGCTCGGCACCGGCCACACGCCCGCGCTAACGGCACACCGCGCTCATGAGTGGGAGCGGGCCGGGGAGCGGAGCGGCACGGTCGGCCGGCGCTCTGCGGTGGGCCGGGGCACGCAGTAGCCAACGCCAGGCTTGGTGAGGATGTAGCGTGGACGCTGGGGATCGGGCTCCAGCTTGCGCCGCAGCCGGCCGATGTTCACTTGGAGGGCGTGGATCCCCCCGGCATAGTCCGGCCCCCACACCCGCTCCACGAGCTGACGCTGCGTAAGGGGCAGGCCGGGGTAGGAGGCCAGCGTGGCCAGCAGCCGGTACTCGGTAGGGGTCAGCGGCACCTCGCGACCACCTACCATGACGCAATGCCAGGCGAAGTTCACTACCAGGTCGTCACAGATATAGGCCGCGCGCGGCGCCTCCGGCTCTGCCCGCCCACGGCGGAGCACCGCCCGCACGCGCGCCAGCAACTCATCGACACTGAACGGCCTGGCGAGGCAATCATCGGCTCCTAGGTCCAAGCCCCGGACCACGTCGCCCTCTTCCGAGGGGCGGGCAGCGATCAGGATGATGTAGACGTCGGAGAACTCGCGGATATGCCGGCAGAGCGTCAGGCCGTCGAGCCGGGGCAGCGCGATATCCAGGAGGACGAGTGCCAGCTCCTCGCTGCTGACGAGCTCGAGCGCTGTGGGGCCATCTTGCGCGACCAACACGCGGTAGCCGGCGCGTTCGAGGGCGCGACGCATCAGCCGAAGGAGGCCTGTATCGTCCTCGGCCACCAGCACGGTAGACGGCTTTCTCACCATTGGAGGCTCCCTTCGGCATCGCTCCCGCGCCCCGAGATCAAACGGCGACCGCGACTCGGGAGGGGGACAACTCTACACCAATCTTGTGGGGAACGGCTCTATACCGCGAAGAGGCCGCGGCTGGGGCGTAGACTGGTCGGCGTACGCTCCTGACCCAACTTTGAGGGTAGCTTAGCAGGAGGCCGCGGCGCTTACAAGGCGCTCGCTAGCGCTGACTCAGTTCGCAAAGTGTGCTGGGGAGTTTTCTTGGCGCTCAGCGGTGCAGCCGATGTGGCGTCGTTCCGCCAAGTGGCCGGCGCCGCGGGTGCGCTCTAGCGAGCGGCCAACAGGATTTGCGAACCGCGTCCCAGCGCTCGGCGGCCGGGGCAGCGGACCGTGCCTGGCCGCGGGGCATGCTAGCATACGGACGGTAACTGCTGGCCGGCGGAGCGCCCGGCGCTGCTGCCGAGGGGGAGAGGAGGTGGAGCATGCGCGATCTTGGCCTGCTACTACTGCGCCTGGTCGTGGGCGGACTGTTCGTCGTGCACGGGTATCCCAAGCTGTTCGGCGGCCCAGGCAAGTCCATCCATCCGGCGCTGCGCCGCCATCTCGGCCCCGGCTTCGAGGCGGCCATGGAGCGCGGCGGGATCGCCAACTTCCGCAACGCGGTCGAGCGCACCGGCGTGCCGCTGCCTGGCGTGATGGCCTGGGTGGCGGCGCTGGCCGAGTTCGGGGGCGGGATCTTGCTGATCCTCGGCTGGCACACCCGACTCGCCGCGCTCGCCCTCTGCGGCGACATGAGTGTCGCCATCAGTCGAGTGCACTGGAAGACGGGGCTCATGGGGCAGGGCGGCTACGAGCTGGCGCTCGCGCTCCTGGGCGGGCTGCTTGCGCTCCTGTTCGCCGGACCGGGCGCGTTCTCGATCGACGGCGCGACGGAGTGACCCCACCTCGCTAGAACGAACGCGATTTTTACACGCCTCTAACGCGTTTTTTAGCACGCCTCGACGGTGCTCTAACGCGCCGGCTCGATACTTTAAGTGGAATCGCTACGGGAACACACCGAAGCGCGAGGGAGGTGAGCAACGATGGCTATCTCCCGGTGGGAGCCCTTCCAGGGGCTAACGAGCCTGCGCGAGGCGATGGACCGCCTGTTCGAGGAGAGCTTCGTGCGGCCGGATCGGTTCTTCGGTGCGGTGCTCGGGCGCGCCTGGGCTATGCCGCTGGACGTATACGCCGAGGATGACCACTATGTGATCGAGGCCGCGTTGCCCGGCCTGGCGCCCGAGGCGGTGAACGTCTCGGTCCTGGGCAACCAGGTCGCGATCAGCGGGGAGTACCCGACTCCGCCGGAGAACCGGCGGTACCTGTTCCGTGAGCGGCCCTATGGGCGCTTCGAGCGCACGGTGACGCTGCCGAGCGAGCTCGATCCGGACCACGCCGAGGCGCACTACGAGCACGGCCTCCTGCGGCTGATCGTGCCGAAGGCGGCGGCCGCGCGGCCGAAGCGGATCGCCATCACCGCAGGCCGTTAAGCGTCTGACCCCGACGGGGCCGGGGGCGCACTCCTCCGGCCCCGTATGCTTTTTATAACGATCGATGCTGCAGTGCAGGGGGTGAGCACCATGCAGGCGCGCGATGACCTCTCTCGCCTCCCCCAGCGCTGCCGTCGCTGCGGCGGCCCGATGTACATCGCGTACGAGGACGAGCGCGTCTGCCTGCTCTGCGGGGAGGTCTGGTACCCGCCAGCCCCGACCGAGCGGCGTGGCGAGGGGGCACGGGTAGCGGCCTCGGGTCCCGAGCAGCTGGCGCGCCGTGCCGAGGGGCATCCGGGCTTCATCGGCTACGCCCTCGCCGCGTATCGGCGCCACTACGGCCTGGACGACGCGGCACTCGCGGCCTGGCTGGGCATCTCGCCGCGGCAGCTCGCCTACCTGGCGCTGTACCGCCGGCCCGATCCCCTCGACCCCGCTTTCGAGGCGGTGGTGGAGCGCATCGCGGCGGCCACCGGCTGCCGGGCCGAGCGGCTCGCCGCGCTGCTGCGGCAGGTGGGCTAGCCGGCGCCGGGCGGGCGGAATGAGGCCCCCGCGTCGTCCTCTGCCGCAGCCCCGCCCGGCGGCCCTTATCCCCTCCCCGCGCCGTAGCGTATCATGGAGGGCACAGGCGGCACGCGAGCGCGGCCAGAGGAGGTGGCCCGATGGTGATCGACGCAGATGCTCACGTCGAGGAGTGGGCGGAGACCTTCAGCGACAAGTATCTCGATCCCGCCTTCCGCGCCCGGCGGCCGGAGATCGTCGTGACCGAGCGCAGCGTCCACTGGCTCATCGACTCCCAGCTCTTCCCTCGCTTCACAGGGCCGGGCGCTCATAGCCTCGGGACGCCGACCGGCGCGGGGCTGGAGCGCTTCACCTACACCCGCCTCAAGCCGGAATCGGTGGAGAGCCAGGAGCTCCGCGACCTCGCCGCCCGGCTGGCGGACATGGACCGCGAGGGGATCGACGTCCAGGTGATCTACCCCACGCTGTTCCTGGTCCGGCTCACCGAGGACCCGGCGTTCGCCGCGGCGCTCTGCGCGTCGTACAACCGCTGGCTAGGCGACGTGCTCGCGGGCCAAGAGCGGCTGAAGTGGGTCGGCGTTGTGGCGCTCGACGACCCCGCCGCAGCCGCGCAGGAGGTGCGGCGGGTGAAGGAGCTGGGCGCGGTCGGGGTGATGATCCACGGCACCGCCGGCACCCGGATGCTCAACCACCCCTCCCTCCTGCCGTTCTGGGAGGAATGCGCGCGCAACGACCTCGCCGTTGCGGTGCACGTGGCGTGGAGCTGCCCGCCGCTCAACCAGATGTTCGACCAGCTCTACTACGCCACGCTGATCCCCTTCGTGTTCCCGGTGCTGATGGGGTTCATCACCATCCTCAGCGGCGGGCTGCTCGACCGCTACCCCACGCTGCGCATCGGCTTCTTCGAGGCCGGCTGCCAGTGGGTGCACTTCCTGATCGACCGCATGGACCACCGCTACGCGTTCCTGCAGAAGGTGGGCAGCGGCACCCGCGCGGCCCCGGTGGCGGCGCAGCGGCCGCCCAGCGAGTACCTCCGCTCGGGCCAGGTGTACATCAGCGGCGAGGTGGAGGACGCGCTCCTGCCGCAGGCCATCGCACTGGTCGGCGAGGACCAGTTCCTGTTCGCCTCCGACATGCCGCACGTCGACCGCGAGCCCTACGCGGCCCGCATCCTGCAGGAGCGGCCGGATCTCTCTGCGACGGCGAAGCAGAAGATCCTCGAGGCCAACCCTCGCCGCTTCTACCGCCTGTAGGGCTAGCGGAGGGTGATGCCGACCGGCGACTGGGCGGCCTGCTCGAGGTAGTAAGCGAGCGCCTCGCGGCTGAGCAGGCGCTGGGCCACCAGCTCGGACGCCGCGCGCTCGACGCAGCTTACGTACTGCTGGGGCGTGAGCGTCTCGCCGGGCGCCAGCACGCCGCTGGTCTCGCCCTCGTGCAGGCGCCGCTGCCAGGCCTGTGAGATCGTCTCGCGCTGGTCGCGGATGCCGTTGTGGTTCATGTCCACCAGGAAGCCCCGGCTATCCAGCGGCTCCAGGGAGGCGCCGTCGTAGGCTGCGAACGCGGTGAGCTGGGTGCCGCGGCGGCCGGGATCCACCCCCTCGGGGAACACATAGTAGACCCCGGTGGGGCAGGCGACCTCGGGCAGCGCCACGGCCGGGTGCTCCCGAATCCCGTCCCGGTCGACGTCGCCCAGGAGGTAGGAGTCCGAGCGGGTCGGCGGGGGCTCCACCCCCTGGGCCACCCAGGCGTCTAGGACGTCGATCAGCGCGTCGAACACGCCGCTGAGGTCCAGGTTCTGCGCCGTGAGCGCCGCCTCGGCGGGGCCCATCTGGGATACGCGGCCGGCGTCGAAATGGCTCGAGCCGGCGATCTCGTACAGGCGGACCTTGTCGCCCAGCCCCTTGGTCTGGAGCAGCCACAGGTTCTCGCGCTTGAGGCGGAGGTAGTCGCCCGTCTCGCCGGTGTAGGCCTGGTGCGCCACCTCGAGCTGGGGGACAAACCGGGCACGCTCCTCCGGCGTGGCGAACAGCACGTCGCGCCCGTCGACGAAGAGCTGCGGCAGGTAGTACCCACCGCCCGCGTCATCGATAAGCAGCCCATGGAAGAGCGGCTGGCCGGCCGCGTCTACGTTCGCCCCCGGCACGTAGTTTATCAGCCGCCCTAGGCTGCCGCCCGCCGAGTGGCCGTAGAAGTATGTCCGCAGGGGCGGCCGGCCGAGGCGCTCCGCGAGGAAGTGCTTGGCGAGCTGCGTGAAGTCGCGGAGCAGGCCCGTGTGGTAGGAGAAGCTCAGCCCCCCGACGGTCCGGCCGTCGGCCAGCAGCGCCTGCTCATCGTCTGCCGGGCCGATGGCCGACGAGCGGCGGGTGTAGGCCACCGCGTAGCCCTTGTCGATCATCAGGCCGACATAGGAGTTGGCCCCCATGAGGGGGTTGTAGCGGCCCGGCTGGCGCGGCAGCAGCTCGCCCACCGGCGCGTAGGAGCCTGCGCCGTGCGCCGTGACATAGAGCAGGCCGTTCCAGTCCTCGGGCGCGGCCGGGTAGAAGATGGTCATGCCGCTGCCCTTCGCGCCGGAGTAGCGGGCAAGGCCGGGGAAGCGCTCGGCGGTGTTGCCGCGCTGCGCCAGCGCGAACTCCGGCACGTCGGTGAACATCTCGGCCCGCGGCCCCTCGGTCACGGCGAAGCCCGCGAGCCAGCCGTCGATCGCCATCTCGACGCGGCGATAGGGGACGCCGTGGACGTTGACGATCTCCCGTTCCTCTTGGATCACGCACCGCTCGGGGCCGACCTGCTGGCCGTTGACCACCGCGCGCGGGCCGATCGCGGCATCGCAGTCCCCGGCGCCCGCGCCGCCAGCCAGCAGCGCCAGGAGTGCGGCGAGACAGAGCGGGACCGTTCGGCAGGACCGCTGACGCACCATCGGGCAGCCTCCTAGATGTAGACTGGGCCGCGGATTCCGCAGGAACGTGCCCCGATTATACGCCCGTCCGCTTCGCGCGGGAGGCGCTGCCAGCCCGGCACATCTCCACCAACCCCGAAGCGCTGCCGCTGGCTTACCTGCGCGGAGTCGAGGGCAGAGCGCTAGCCGGCGTGCCGGACACCGGCGGGCGCTCTAGCTCCTCCTGCCCCCGGACCCAGCGGAATACACCCAACACCAGCACACAGCCGAAGGCCAGCAGCCCAAAGGGAAGCGTGAAGCTGCCGCTGCGCTCGAGCAGCCCCCCGACTAGCGGCGCCCCCACCACGATCCCCACCAGGGAGACTAGAGTCACGATGCCCGTAGCGGCGCCGGGGTTGCCGGGCAGCGCGGCCGCGGCCGTGTTGAACACGGCCGAATAGGGGAGGCTGGCACAGAAGCCAAGCACCAGCAGGCCGGCGATGGCCAGCGCCAGCGGCCGGCCGGGCAGAGCTAGGATCGTGAGCCCGAGCGCGTTGAGAGCGACGGCCACCTGCATCACGCGCCGGGTAGTGAGCCACCGCGCGCCGATCACTGCGCCGCCGAGCGGCCGGGAGATCACGCCCAGCAGCACCACGGTCGAGCCCAGCGCGCCGGCCGTGGCGAGGTCGAGGCCGAACTCCCGGACCAGGTAGGTAGGCGCCCAGGTTCCGACGATCACCGCCAGGCTGAAGGCCGCGGTGTGCACGAGCCCCAGCAGCCAGCCGGCCGGCTGACGCAGGGCCGCGCGCAGGCGGCCGCTCCCAGCGGGCGGCGGCACGGCGGGCGCCAGCAGCCACAGCGCGGTCACGCCGGCCAGGAACAGAGCGGCGGCCAGATAGGCGGCCCGCCAGCCTTGCGGCCCGGCGATGAGGGGCAAGGCGTAGATGATGCCCCCGCCGCCCAGCTGCACGGCCCCGCCGTAGATGCCCTGGGCCAGGTGCGCCAGCCCGCCGCGGAACAGCCCGCCGGCGTAGCGCACGCCGGCCACGAAGGCAGCCAGCGCCGCCACACCAGCGAGCAGCTTGAGCACGAACAGATCGCCGTAGCCGCGCGCGCCGGCCATCCCGAGCGTGCAGAGCGTGGTGCCGAGCAGCCCCAGCAGCGCCACCGGGCGGGGCCCCACGCGGTCGACCAGCGCCCCGAGCGGTACCACGAAGGCCGCGCCGCTGAGGAAGAACGCGCTGGAGAGCAGGCCGGCCGGTGCAGGGCCGAAGCCCAGCTCTTGCATCAGCAGCGGCAGCAGTGGCGCATGGTTGGTGTAGTTGGTGGTGGCCGCCAGGCCGACCAGCGAGACGAGCAGCAGCGCCCAGAGCCGTTCCACCGCGCCCCCGCATCGCATGCCTGCAGGTGTGCGACGCCCGGCCCAGCATACCGCATGCGCGTCCACAACGGGGGAGGCGGCCCGCGCCCCCAAGCCCGCGCGGCACGCAGCGCACCCCTCGAGGGATACGCGCGTGCCGCGCGGCGCGCTGGTGAAGTGCACGCCCGGTCGCGCTGCCGGGCTCGGCGCGCCGGCGAGGCCCCGTTGCCTGCACCGGCGCGCCTGGTTGTCGTGAACGCACCGGCGGCGCGCCATCCTGCCGGTGCCTCACCTCAAGGGTAGCAGCGGGCCGCCGGTGGGCCAGCGAACTAGCTCACACAGGAGGGGTGAGTGTGCGCACAGCCCCGCGGGAAACAGCTCCTTGCTAGCCGGCACCGACCGCTGCTCCCTCACCGCCACCCGAACGGCGACGAGAGAGGGCAGCAGCCGCGGCGTGACAGCCGGTCTCCGTGACTGGCCGGGCCGCTCTACCGGCCGAGGTCGCCGACGGTGCTGCGGAGCAGAGCCGCGCTAGCGCTGGTAGGGCCCGAGCACCTGGACCGCGTACTCCTGGAAGCTGGTGTCGATTACCCTTGCGAGATCCACGCGCTCGCGCACGTGCCCTGCCCGCTCGTAGTAGGCCAGGTCGTCGCGCAGCGACTGGAGCACCAGCTTGCCGTCAGGGTCGAGCCCGGCCGGCCGCATCTGGTCGTAGTCGCGCGGGTCCTTGATGGGCGTGTGCTTGGTCAGGATCTGCACGACCTCATCGCGGCCCTGGCGCTTGGGGCCGAAGGCGTCGTTGTAGTCGCGCATCCCGCGGATGTACGCGACCATCCACCGCCGCCCCACCTCCTGCCGCTCGGTGAGCAGGCTCGGGCCATAGATGACCACAGCCACCTGCTGGTTGCCGTAGAACTCGGAGTTGCCCCTCCAGCGGACGGCCGTGCCCAGGTTCTCGATGCGGGAAACGTACGGTTCGATGACGATGGCGGCGTCGATGGCCCGGTTGGCGAAGGCGGTGATCATGTCGGTGAAGCTGAGCGGCGTGTAGCGGATGTCGTCGAACGTGAGACCGCCCTTCTCGAGCGCCCGAACGACCTCGATCTCGGTCGAGTTACCTGGCGCGGTGGTGCTGATGGTGAGCCCCTTGAGATCGGCGTAGTCGCGCACCTGCCCCGAGTCGATGAGGTCCTTCCGCACCATGAGCGCGACGAAGTCCCACTCGGGCCCAGGCGTGCTGCCCTTGTCGGCCACGATGCGCAGCGGCACCTCGCGCGCCGCGGCGTTGAACACCCCCGCGGCGAGGGCGCCGGTGGCGATGTCCAGCTGGCCCGCCCCGAGCGGGGCGATCATCGCCACGGCCGTCTGGAAATTCTCGGTCTCGACTATCAGCCCCTCCTCCTGGAAATAGCCCTTCTCCAGCGCGATGAAGATCCCGGCGTCGGAGGTTGAGTTCACGGTGCCGACTCTCACCGTGACCGGGGGATTGAGCGGCGTTGGCCGGTAGGCTCCGCTCGCCGGGCTCGCCGCCGGGGCCGGCGCGGCGGGAGGAGCGGGTGGCGCCGGCGCCGAGCCCGCGGCCGGAGGCCCGGCCGCGGGGACGCTGCAGGCGGCCAGGAGCACCGCGACTGCGCTGAGAACAGCCCGGATCGCTAGTCCGCTGGATCGCATGGGTTTCCTCCCCCTGTACGCGCGGAGCGCTCGACCCGAGCCGACCAGCGGCCGGCCCGCCCCGCGCCCTGGAACCATGGCTCCCTTCGCTGTGTTGGAACTATGGCGAGACCAGCGGGCGGGCCGCAAGGAACAGCCGGGGTAGCGTTAGGGCGCCCCGGCCCGCGACCACGTCCCCTCAATACCCCTACGTGCGGGAACTACAAGAACCGCCCAGCGTGCGGAGCGCCGCGCAGCCGTGGGGCTTGGTCCGGGGGAGCGCCCTGCGGTCGCGGGACAGCGGGAAAGGCCGTACAATGGCCTGCGAGCAGGGGCGTTAGGGGGGCCGGCGCGAGGACCGCGCCAGCCCTATACAGGGCCAGCAGCAGGTCACGGAAGGGAGAACGCGCCATGGGGCTCACGCGGGTACAGATCTCGCCGACCGGCATGCGCCTGCACGAGTGGATCGCCCTCGAGCGCGGCTACTTCCAGGATGCAGGGATCGAGCCCGTGATCCGCTGGGACGTGCTGACCGGCACGATGCAGTCCTGGAAGGGGCTCGGCTACCTCGAGCGGCCGCAGGACCGGCCCTTCCTCCAGGGCGAGCAGACGATCACCAACGCCTGCGCCTGGGGGAGCATCTGCAATGCTGGCGCGGGGCTGGGCAAGTTCGTGCCGGATGCCTACGGGGTCGCGCGCTGGGCGATCTACGTGCGGCCGGACTCGTGGATCCAAAAGCCGGAGGATCTCGCCAACGTGCCGATCGCCGTGGGCCTGCGGGCGGGCAGCCACTTCAACGTGCCCTACCGCCTGGAGCAGTACCTCCCGCTCGACCAGATCAAGACAGTGAACGTCGGCGGGTTCGGGGCGCGGCTGAAGGCGCTCCTCGACGGGGAGGTCGAGGCCGCGAGCCTACTGGACCCCCAGATCTCGATGGCCGACCAGCTCGGCCTGCGCCGGATCATCGGCAACACGTTCAAGACGCTCTGGTGGGTGGACGAGCGCTACGACCGCCAGCTCCTCGACGCGTTCTTCCGCGTGCTGCAGCGGGCGGAGGAGGAGCTCACGCGTGACCCGGCGAGCTGCCTGCCGCTCTGGCGCTACAGCATCCCGCCGGAGTTCAAGGACTACCCCTGGGATTACAGCCGCTTCGACCCTGGCGAGCGGTTCCACTACGAGCCGATCTCGCGCGAGGAGTACGAGGAGATCGTGCGCGCGGTCGAGCGCTGGGGGCTCGACGACTTCATGAGGGAGAAGGCCTTCGACCGGCTCGCGCTGCCCGTGCGGGCCTGAGAGGACGTTGGGAAATTGGAGGCCCGATGGTAGCATGAAGCGCCCCCACGTGGGAGCTTGCTGAGCCGAGCGGAAGCGATGCCTGGTGAGATCGTCCGCGAGCCGTATCCGAGCGACCTGACCGACGAGCAATGGGCCGTGCTGGCGCCGTATCCGGGCCAGTGGAGCGGCCCGGGCCGTCCGCGGCGATCTCGAGGACGAGGCGGAGGCTGAGGCGGTGTCGGCGGCTGAGCAAAGACTACGCGCTCGACCCGGCCGCGAGCGAGAGCTGGTGCTACCTGGCCTCGATCCCGTTGCTGCTCACCCGCTTATGCCTGCGTCCCAGGGCGGAACGCCTGTATCTCCACAAGGCAGCTAGCTATTTCCCAACGCCCTCTCAGGCGGCTAGTTCCGTGGGAGCTTCCGGAGAGACGTTGGTACGGAAGGAGACACTGACATGCGGCGAACACTCCTCGTGTCGATCGTGCTCCCGCTCCTGATGGGCTTCCTCGGTACGATGCTCGCCCAGATGCTGGCCATGCCTGCACTCGTGGAGGCGCAAAATGCGCGAATCCGGGCGGAGCGCGTGACGGTGGTCGGCGACAACGGGGCCGACCGGGTCGACCTGGCAACCGGACCGGGCGCGAACGTCGCGGTGCAGGTCAACGACGTGAACGGCGTGCGCAGGGCTGGCTTCAACACGGGAGGTTTGCTCGCAGGCAACGATCCAGATGGCTCTGGCTTCAACGTGTGGGCCGCCGACGGTACTACCGCGATGGTGCGGCTGGGGACGGGGCGCGGGCCTACCGGCACTGGGCCCCTTCGCAACCTCCTCTACCTTGCTGACTGGCAAGGGAACATCCGCGTCCGTCTAAGCATCGATGAGAATGGCAACCCCGCGATGGAGATGCTCGACGCCGAGGGAAACGTCACGTGGAGCGCGCGCTAACACGCAGTGACTGCGCTTCCCCTGCCATACGCTCACCCGTACAGCAAACCCATACCAGCAGGTGGCGTCAAGAACTGCTGCCCCACTTCTCGCGGGCTTTGCTATCGCGGCGGCCGTAGATTGCTGGATAGCTTCTAAGGAGAGCAGCACCGCCCCAGCCGCTAGCGAGGCCGACGGCGCTCCAGTGACGCCCGGGGGCACGCCGCTGCTAGAACCTGCGTAGCGGCAGGGCAGCGTTACCCCCTACGCCGACCGCTGCGTCGAGGGCGCGCCGTGGAGGCCAGGAGGCAGCCGCGCCCCCGGCCGCATCGCTTGTCATAACGCTTGGGAGCCGCCGGCAGCTTGATCCCCGCCAGCGCGCACGGCCTATAATCGCCGCACCGGCCCTGGCGCCTCCCCGGTGCCTCGCGGCCGGCCAGGCCATTCCGCAGGAGGTGGTCGTGTCCTCGCCCGCCCCCCGCTACCTCGGCGCCCCCCTCCCTCGCCGCGAAGACCCCCGCTTCCTCCGCGGCCACGCCACCTTCCTCGCCGACCTCCACCTCCCCCACCAGCTCTACGCCGCCTTCCTCCGCAGCCCCCTCCCCCACGCCCGCCTCCGCCACCTCGACCTCGCCCCCGCCCGCCGCGCCCCCGGCGTCGTCGCCGCCTTCGCCTTCTCCGACCTCGCCCCCTACGCCAAGCCCATCCCCCTCCTCGTCCCCCACCCCGCCCTCCGCCCCGCCACCCCCTTCCCCCTCGCCCCCGACACCGTCCGCTTCGTCGGCGAGCCCGTCGCCCTCGTCGTCGCCACCGACCCCTACCGCGCCGAAGACGCCCTCGCCCTCATCGACGTCGCCTACGACCCCCTCCCCCCGCTGCCCACCCCCACCCAGGCCACCGCCCCTACCGCCCCGCGGCTGCACCCCGCCCTGCCCGACAACCGCGCCGCCACCCTCCGCCACGGCTTCGGCGACCTCCCCGCCGCCTTCGCCCAGGCCGCGCGGGTGGTGGAGGCCACCTTCCGCCTCGGCCGCGTCAGCGGCCAGCCGCTGGAGCCGCGCGGCTGCCTGGCGGTGTGGGAGCCCAGCAAGCTGGGCCCCACCCTCACCCTGTGGGATGCCACCCAGTCCCCCCACACCGCCCGCCGCCTTCTCGCCGCCCTGTTCGAGCTGCCGCTGCACGCCGTGCGGGTGATCGCGCCGGACATCGGCGGGGGCTTCGGGATCAAAAACCGCTTCTATCCCGAAGAGGCGGCGGTGCCGATCGCCGCGCGGCTGCTAGAGCGGCCGGTGAAGTGGGTGGAAGACCGCCGCGAAGACCTGCTGACCACCTATCAGGAGCGGGCGCAGGAGCATCGGGCGGCGCTAGCGCTGGGGCGGGAGGGGACGCTGCTGGGGGTGCGGGATACGGTGGTGGCGGACCAGGGGGCGTACACGCCGTTTGGGCTGGTGGTGCCGTACAACACGACGACGACGCTGCCGGGGCCGTATCGGCTGGGGGCGTACGAGGCGGCGCTGGAGGTGGTGTACACGACCAAGCCGGCGGTGGCGCCGTATCGGGCGGCGGGGCGGCCGCAGGCGGTGTTCGTGATGGAGCGGCTGCTGGACCTGGGGGCGCGGGCGCTGGGGTGGGACCCGGCCGAGCTGCGCCTGCGCAACCTGATCCAGCCCCACGAGCTCCCTTACGACCTCCGCTTGCGCGACGTCGATGGCGCGCCCCTCGTGTACGACAGTGGGGACTACCCGGCGGCGCTGCGGAAGGCGCTGGAGCTTGTCGACTACACGGGCTTTCGGGCCGAGCAGGCGGCCGCCCGCGCCCGCGGCCGCTACCTCGGCATCGGCCTCGGCTGCTATGTGGAGCCGACTGGCGGCGGGCCGTTCGAGGGAGCGACGGTGCGGGTGGAGCCGTCGGGGCGGGTGTTCGTGGCCACGGGCGCCTGCTCGCAGGGGCAGGGGCACGAGACCACGCTGGCCCAGCTGTGCGCCGCGCGGCTGGGCGTGCGCGTGGAGGACGTGGTGGTGCTCACCGGCGACACCGCCGCCATTCCCTTGGGCATCGGCACCTACGCTAGCCGCACGGCGGTCGTGGCCGGCAACGCCGTGAGCCGGGCGGCGCTGCTGGTGCGGGAGAAGGCGCTGCGGGTGGCGGCGCAGCTGCTGGAGGCGGCGCCGGCGGACCTGGAGCTGGTGGAGGGGCGGATCTTCGTGCGGGGGGCGCCCGAGCGGAGCCTGCCGCTGGGCGAGGTGGCGCGGGTGCTCACCGCGCCGCCCCCGGCCTACCTCTTCCCGCCCGACCTCGAGCCGGGCCTGGAGGCCACCTTCTACTTCCGCCCAGAGGCCAAGACCTTCTCCTACGGCGCCCACGCGGCGGTCGTGGAGGTGGACGTGGAGACCGGCGTGGTGCAGGTGCTGCGCTACGTGGTGGCGCACGACTGCGGGGTGGTCGTCAACCCGCTGGTGGCCGAGGGGCAGATCCACGGCGCGGTGGCCCAGGGCATCGGCACGGCGCTCTACGAGGAGATGGTCTACGATGAGTATGGGCAGCCGCTCACCACGAGCTACATGGACTACCTGCTGCCCACGGCCATGGAGGTGCCGCCCATCACCATCGGGCACCTCGAGACCCCCTCGCCGC
>Ga0070739_10000329_pt1 | contig 95429 bp, 88 predicted proteins | sample Coa_R1_7_FD_66445 | JGI IMG/M metagenome (GOLD analysis project Ga0070739, IMG submission 66445) | Surface soil microbial communities from Centralia Pennsylvania, which are recovering from an underground coalmine fire - Coalmine... | ecosystem: Environmental > Terrestrial > Soil > Unclassified ...
TGGCGACCGACCTGCTCATCCCGGCACGCGCGGAGATCGTGATCGAGGGCGTGGTCCACCCCGGGCGCACGCGGCCCGAGGGCCCCTTTGGCGAGTTCACCGGCTACTACGGCCGGCCGGAGGGCGAGGCCCCGCTGGTCGAGGTGCTGGCCATCCACTACCGCGACCAGCCGATCCTCACCAACGCCCTCATGGCCGACTACCCGGCCTGCGAGATGGCGGTCTTCTTCAGCATCGCCAAGGCCGCGCGCGTCTGGGACGACCTCGACCGCCTGGGCATCCCGGGTATTGCCGGCGTCTACGCCCACCCCGCCGCCGCCTCGGGGTTCGGGATGCTGGTCGTGGCGCTCGAGCAGCGCTACGCGGGGCATGCCGCGCAGGTGCTGGCGCTGGCGGCGCAGTGTCCCGGCGCCGCCTACTACACGAAGTGGATCATCGCCGTCGACGAGGACGTCGACCCCTCGAACCTCGACGAGGTGCTCTGGGCGCTGAGCACGCGCTGCAGCCCCATCGACGACATCGACATCCAGCGCAACACCTGGTCCACCTGGCTGGACCCCACCATCAACCCGCCGGAGCTGCGCCCCTGGGGCTCCAAGGCGCTGATCAACGCCTGCAAGCAGCACCGCTTCCTGCACAGCTTCGCGCGGCGAACCCGGCCCGCACGGGCCGTCTACGAGCGCGTGCGGGCGCGCTGGGCGGAGCTGGGCTTGCCCGGCACCCCGCCGGTGCTCACGGGGCTCGAGGAGGACACGGCGCCCGAGCCTGCACCGGGCCGGCCGGCCGGCGCGCCGTCGCTGCTGGACGAGGGGGGCGCCAGCGGGACGTTCATGATGTGAGCCGCCGCCGCGCGGCTGGCTGCCAGCGCCTGCGCGCCGCGAGGGGCTCAGCCGCGGTAGAGCAGCCGGTAGAGCCGGTCGAGCCAGTTCGTATGGGGTGGGTCGATGGGCCGCCCGCGCCAGTAGCGGGGGGCGCTGCCGTGCGGGCGCACGAGCATGCTCAGGAGGGCGATCGCCGTGCAGACGAGCCCCACGTAGAGCACCGTCTGGCTGAAGGGGAAGCGGAACATCCAGCCTGCGAGCGCCAGCAGTAGCCCCACCAGCAGGAGGTCCTTGGGAGTGCGCGGCCGGGGGTCGGGGAGGCGGGGCAGCGTGAAGCGGGGCGGGCGCGCCGGCGGCTTGGTGGGCAAGCGGTCCGCCTGTCCTTTTGCTAGGGCCTCTTCGATCTGCTTGCGGAGCTGCTCGGGAAGCTCCTCTGGCGCGCCGGCCATGCGTACCTCAAGGGCGTGGCCGCTCCCGGCCCCCGCCGGGATTATACCTAGGCCGGCGGAGGGCCTCGGGGCTGTTCAGTCCTGCGGGGCGTCCGCCTGAGCGGCCGGCGCCGGCCATTCCTCGCGGACAAACCGGAGGAGCCGCGCGAGGGCGGGGGACCGGTCGACCTGGTGGTACAGGCGGACGCGTGTGTTGTCGGGCTCGCCGCTCTGCAGGCGCTCGTAGAGCTCGTTCCGGCCGGCGAAGGCGCTCTGGACAAGATCGGCGGCGAGGGCCAGCACGCGCAGGTGGTCGCGGGTGGTGGGCGCGCCGCCGCGGAAGAAGCGCTCGACATAGGGTCCGATCGGGCTGGTAAGGTCCGACGCGCCGCCCGTCAGCACCAGCGCGCTGGTCAGCAAGTCCTGGAGCAGGCGCCGCGCGCGGTCGGCGGCCTCGATGCTGTGCAGGCGGTAGGCATCGCTCAGCCGGGGGACGAGGTAGCCACGTGGCGTGCGCGTGGCGTCCGCCTCTGCGGCCCGGACGCACGCCCGCAGCACCTCGAGGTCCTGGATGAGCCGTCCGATCAGCAGCTGTGTCTCGCGGCTCTGGGCCCGCCCGTCCCAGCGGGTGAGCAGGTCGGCCGCGGCCAGGAAGACCTCCAGCCGGCGGATCAGCCGGAGCAGCGTCGAGTAGCCCGCCCAGAGGTTGATGCGGCGGTGGAACTGTGCCGCGAGAGCGGGGTCGCGGTAGACGAAGACGCGCTCCCAGGGCACCAGCACGTCGTCGAAGATCAGCGTGGCATCGGTCTCGTCAAAGCACACCGTTAGCGGCAGCCGCTCGGGATCGGCGTGCGCGGCGTAGAGGTCGCGGCAGATAGTCACCAAGCCGGGGGTGTTCATCGGCACGGCGAACGCGAGCGCGTAGTCGGCCTCGTCCGCCTCCCGCGGGCGGTTCGGGTAGACCAGCACCTCGTCAGCAAGCGGCGCAAGCGTGGCCAGGTTGCGCAAGCCGCGCACGATGGGCCCCTCGGCCGTCTCGCGCACCACGTGGAGGATGAGGTCCGGGTCGGGCTGGTCCCGCACCCGTTTGGACCGGTCGTAGAACTGGTCGTTCAGCGCGTGGGTCAGGCAGAGGTCGCGCTGGGCGCAGAAGCGATGGTAGCGGCGGGCGTTCGCGCCGAAGCGCGGGTCGCGGCTGCCCAGCTCGTCGGCGACGTCCAGCAGGCCGGTGACCAGCTCGGCGCAGAAATCGGGAAAGCGCCCCATCTGCCCCAGGGTCGCCTCGGCCCATAGCTCGACGTTGCGCCGCTTGGCCGCCAGGTGCTCCGGCGTGGTGGGCGGGAAGTAGCTGTAGGAGATCCGCTCGCCCTCCCACTCGACGGTCATGAGGTCGGCGTAGGCGGGATGGTGCTGGAGGTCGTATAGGCGGGCGAGCGTGCGCGCCGTGCCGGCGAAGCCGGGATGGGTAGTCACGTCGGCGATGCGCTGGCCGGCATGCCAGACCTCGCGGCCGTCGCGTAGGGCGCGGAGGTAGTCTGCCCCGGTGCGCACGCCCATGCCGCCCTCCCCTCGCGGTCGCGCTCCGGCCTACGGGAGGCGTCAGCCCTCCGGACGCTGCGCGGCCCCAACGATCTCCTCGAACGTGGGGCGCGGCTTGTCGGGCGTCCAGGTCGGGTCGCGCAGCTCGAGCATGTTGCCCGAGGGGTCGAGGAAGTACATCTCCCGCCCGGGGAAGAAGCCGTGCTCGCGGTAGACGATGGGCTCCGCGAGCGGCACGCCGCGCTCGTAGAACAGCCGTGCGGCTCGCTCCCACTCCTCGGGCGAGACCTCGAAGGCGTGGTGGAGCCGGTTGTCCTGCTCGGGGGTGCGCCGCAGCGGCTCGTTCCGCTCGCACAGCAGGATGTTGTGCTCGCCGACGCGGAAGCAGGCCATGCGCGAGTTACCCAGGCGGCCGCGGTACTCGAGCCCGAGCACATCGCGGTAGAAGCGCTCGCTCTCCTCTAGGTCGTTCACGGGGATCGACCAGTGGGTGACACCAGTGATCTTCAGCATCCTCCGTCCTCCTGACGTCTGCGCTCAGCCGAGCTGCAGCGCCGCGCGCCCGACGATCTCCCCCGCGCGCAGCAGCGCGTGTACCTCCTCCGCCTGCTCGAGCGGGAACAGGCGGCTGACGACCGGCCGCACCCGGCCCTCCTGCACGAGCTGGATCACGTCGAGCAGCTCCTGGCGGGTGTAGTTGCGCGAGCCCGTGATCACGTACTCGTTCGCGTAGAGCAGCGACGGGTCGAAGCGCAGCTCGGCGCCGCCGACCGAGCCGATCACCACCAGGCGCCCGGCCCGCGCCAGCGCGCGCAGGCTCGCCTCCAGGCTCGCGGTGGTGCCCGCTAGCTCGATCACCACATCGGCGCCCTTGCCCCCCGTCAGCGCGCGCACCGCGGCGGCGACATCCTCCTGGGCCGCGTCGACCACCGCGCTGGCGCCCAGCTCGCGAGCCCGCAGGAGCTTCTGAGGTCCCCGGTCGACCGCGATCACGCGGCCGCCGAAGAGCGCGGCCATCTGCACCGCATGGATGCCCACCCCGCCGCCGCCCCCGACCACCACCACGTCGTCCAGCGGCTGCACGCGGGCGCGCTCGCGCACGGCGTGGTAGGCGGTGCCGAGGCAGTTACCGAGGATAGCGCATTCCGCGGGCGCGAGGCGCTCGGGGGCCGGGAAGACGTTCGCGGCGGGAAGCACGACGTATTCCGCGTAGCCCCCGTCGATGGCCTGCCCTACGTAGCCGCCGAAGTTCAGGCACAGGGTCTCCCGCCCGGTGCGGCAGAACCGGCAGGAGCCGCAGGTGAGGTAGAGCGAGTTGGTCACCCGCTGCCCGACCGCCAACCCGCTGACGCCCGGGCCCAGCGCTGCGACGGTGCCGGCGATCTCGTGCCCCAGTACCAGGGGCAGGCGGGTGCCCGGCACGCGCCCCTCGCGGATCTTCACGTCGAAGGCGTCCGGCGCGCAGGCCAGCACCCTGACCAGCACCTCGCCCGGGCCGGGCTGCGGCACCGGCCGCTCCTCGAGCACCAGCGGCCCATTCCACTCGTGGAGCACTAGGGCTTTCACCGCCCCTCCTCAAGCGCTGCCGGCCGGAGACCGGCGCGCGGAACGGCTACGGGTACAACATGACGCGGATGGCCCCGTCCTGCCGGCGCTGAAACAGCTCCCAGGCCTGGGGGAAGGCGGCGAGCGGTAGGTGATGGGTGATCAACGGCCGCACGTCGATGAGCCCTTTGGCCATCAGGGCTACGCCGCGGGCGGAGACGCCCTTGGGGTTGGCCACCGAGCCCAGCACGTCGAGGTGCCCGCGCACGATCACGCTCAGGTCGACGCCCGAGAGCTCGCGGCCGGGCCCGGTCGCGCCGCCAAGCACCACCCGCCCGCCCCGTCGCGCCATCTGCAGCGCGTCGCGCGCGGCCTGGGCGGTGCCGGCGAACTCGATCACCACGTCCGCGCCGCGCCCACCGGTCAGGTCGCGCACCGTGCGCACGGGATCGGTCTGGGAGGTATCTACCACGGCCTCGGCCCCCAGGGCCGCGGCCACGCGCAGCCGGTCGGCACGCGTGCCGACCATGATCAGTCGCCCGGCGCCCATCGCCCGCGCCACCTGGAGGGCGAGCAGCCCGATGGCGCCCGGGCCCACCACCGCCACGGTCTCGCCCGCCTGGAGCCGCGCGCGCTCCACCGCCCACAGGGCCACCCCTACGTTATCGGTCATCGCGCCCTGGTCGTAGTCCAGGGTGGGCGGCAGGCGGTGGAGCGCCTTCACAGGCACGGCGCAGTACTCGGCCAGCCCGCCGGGCACCGTGAAGCCGATGTGCGCGTGGCCTTTGGCCACGTTGCCGTAGTTCTCGCACAGGTTGTAGAGCCCCTCCAGGCACCGCGGGCAGCGCCCGCAGCCCACATGGACCTCGACCCCCACCCGGTCGCCCGGCGCCACCTCGTCCACCTCCGGGCCGACAGCGACTACGTCGCCGCTCCACTCGTGCCCCGGGATGTGGGGGAAGCGCGTGCCCGGGAACTGGCCGGCGAAGATCTTGAAGTCGGTGGCGCAGATAGTGGTGGCGCGCACCCGCACCAGCGCCTGGCCCGGACCTGGCTGCGGCTCCGGCACGGCGCGCACCTCCATCACGTTGGGCTCGGGGTACACGACCGCTTGCATGGCGCCGGCCCTACTCCTCGTTCGGCTTGACGAGTACCTTCAGTGCGCCCCCCTTGCGATGGACGAAGGTGTCGTAGGCCTCCGCGAAGCGGGTGAGCGGGAAGCGATGCGTGATGAGCGGCTGGGCGCGCACCCTCCCGCGGGCCATCAGCGCGATCACCTCATCGCAGGTGTTGCGGTTGGCCCGCACGCCGTACAGGTCGAGCTCCTCCAGCACGATCTTCTGCATCGGCATCTCGACGGGCTCGAGCGGAACGCCGGTGAACACCACGCGCCCGCCCTTGCGCGTCATGTCGATCGCCTGGCGAATGGCCAGCGCCGTGCCGGCGGTGTCGATGGCCATGTCCACGCCGCGCCCGCCCGTGGCCGCGCGCACCGCCTGGACCGGGTCGCCCGCGTCGTAGTCGATGGCCTCGAAGCCCAGCTCGCGCACCTTCGCCAGGCGCGGCCCGTGGCCCACGACCAGCACGCGCCCCGCGCCCACCGCGTCGGCGCACTGGGCGGTGAGCAGCCCCACGGCACCCGGGCCGAGCACGGCGACGGTGTCGCCGGGATTGGGCTCGCCTCGCTTCACGGAGTGGAGCGCGATGCTGGCCGGGTCGACTAGCGCCGCCTCGTCGAGGCTCATTGTCGGCGGGATCTTGAACACGCTCTTGATCGAGTGCACGACGTACTGGGCGTAGGCGCCCTGGGAGTAGTGGCCGTACTGGCGGTGAACCTCCTCGCGGCCGTAGTTATCGCAGAGGTTGTAGCGGCCGGTGGTGCACATGCGGCAGTAGCCGCAGCCCGCGTGCGAGGTGCCCGCCACGCGGTCGCCCACCTGCCAGCCGAACAGCTCCGCGCCCTCCCCCAGCGCGACGACCGTGCCCGACCACTCGTGGCCGGGGATGAACGGGTAGCGCTTGGGCCAGCGGCCGGGGAAGCGGCCCTCGATGATGTGCGGGTCGGTGCCGCAGATGCCCACGGCTTCGACGCGGCAGAGCACCTCGCGGGGGCCGGGCTGCGGCGTGGGCACCTCGTCGAGGTGGAAGGCCTCGGGGCCGGTGAGCAGCAGGGCGCGCATGCGCGGGGGAATGGCCGTCGCGGCGCGTTCCAGAGTCGGGCTCGCCATGGTTCCATCCTTCCGTGTCAGTCTTCGAGGAAGGCCACGACGCGGCAGATCGAGCCCTCGCCCCCCACCCAGCGCCAGGGGAAGGCCCCGAGGGTAACCCGCCGGCCAGCGACCTTGGCGAGATCGCCGCCCATGTTCTCCACCATGCAGACGTTGTTCCGCGCCGTCTTGTAGTGGATGTACTCGAACCACTTCATGGGGAGCGTCTCTTCAATGGGCTTGCCGGTCATCGCCTCGTACTCCTCGACGAGGTCCGGCCGCATCCAGCGCACCCGCGTGAACAGCGAGTGGTCGATCGAGGCTAGGTCCGCGCCGATCCACTTGATCTTCTTCTCGTCGACCAGGTAGTCGATCACCTCGGGATGGGGGCCCGGATGGCGGTCGAAGTACATCACGTCGTCGCGGGTGGGCTGGGCCCAGTTGTAGCGCTCCCAGCCGGTGTAGAGCACCACGATGTCGCCCTCGCGGATCGGCTCGGGGGCGGCGTCGAGCACCTCCTTGAGGGTGTACAGGCGCCAGCGGTCGGTGATCGGCCGCAGGTCGATCACGAGCCCGGTGCCGACGAGGTCCTCGATGGGGATCTCGCCCAGGTGCTTGCCCGTCTCGCAGTAGTGGCTCGGCGCGTCGACGTGCGTGCCGGTGTGCATGTTGGTCTTGACGAGCATGGTGCTCTTGCGATCGCGATGGTGCGTCGTGATGTCCGTCACCTCGATGGAGGCGAACTGGGGCCAGGTGGGCATCCGGTCGCCCCAGGGCTGGGTGAGGTCGATCACTCGCATCGCCGCTCCCTCCGGTTCAGGTGTGGGCGGGCGCCGCGGCTACCGCTCGCGCCGCGCCCCGAATACGCTACTCCTCCTCGGTCTGTCGCAGCCAGGGTGCGAGGTGGCTCTGGAGGTGCTTGAGCGCCTCCATAAGCACCACGCCCATAACCATCAGCACCACGATGGGCACGAACAGCTTGTCGGTCTGGAAGCTGTTGGCATAGCGCACGATCATGTAGCCCAGACCGGCGATCGACGTGTAGAACTCCGAGATCACCAGCCCCACGAGCCCGCGGCCGATGGCCAGGCGCAGGCCCGCGACGATGAACGGCAGGGAGGAGGGGATGATCAGATCGCGCCAGAGCTGCGCCTCGGTGGAGCGGAAGGACCGGGCCACCTCGAGGAGGCGGGGGTCGACGCTCTTGACGCCCTGGTAGGTGTTGATCAAGATCGGGAACACGCAGAACAGGAAGACGACCACAGCCTTGGCCTTGACATCGAAGCCGAACCAGAGCACCAGCAGCGGGACCACCGCGACCATCGGCATCGAGTAGAGCGCGTTGACATAGGTGTCGATGGCGTAATCCAACCACTTGAAGCGGGCCATTCCCACGGCGAGCGGGATGCCGACGAGGATCGCGCTGCCGAGGCCATAGAGCAGGACCACCAGGCTCTGCTGGAGGTACTGCCACAGCTCACCGTTCGTGGTGAGTTCGACGAAGGCGCGGAAGACTGCGGTGGGATAGGTGAAGAGCACGGGGTTCACCGAGCGGCCGTAGAGCTCCCAGGCCACGAGCACGACGACCAGCGAGACCAGCCGGATGAGCAGCGGCTGCGGGTCTGCCTGGCGCGCCCGCGCCGGCCGCGCCGCGATGGCTGCCGCGCGCTCAGACGGGAGCGCGGCCACCGCCGTCTCCCGCGCCTGCAGCGGCTGCTCGGGTTCGGCCCCCCGTCCTAGCGGCGTCGTCTCGGCCATAGTCGCCTCCTGGGCCAGAGCTGTGGGCGCTCCAGCCCCTAGCACGCTGTCGCGCCCGGGCCGTCAGGCGGCCTGTTGCTTGAGCTGCTCCCAGATATGGTTGCGGAGCTCCGCGAAGGCCGGGAGCAGGCGCACCTCGTCGGGCCGCCGCGGCCGCGGGAACGGGATCTCCAGGATCTCCTTGACCCGGCCCGGCCGCGCCGTCAGGACTACGACGCGGTCGCCGAGCAGGATCGCCTCGTCGATGCTGTGGGTGATGAAGACCATCGTCTGGCGCTCGCGCTCCCAGATGCGGAGCAGCTCCTCCTGCAGGAGCTCCCGGGTCTGGGCATCGACCGAGGCGAATGGCTCGTCCATGAGCAGGATCGCGGGGCGCACGGCGAGCGCGCGCGCCAAACCTACCCGCTGCTGCATGCCCCCCGAGAGTTGATACGGGTAGCGCTGCTCAGTGCCCTCCAGCCCCACCAGGCGGATGTAGTCGCGGACCGCGGCCAGCTCGGCGCGCGAGGCGCCACGCAGCCTCAGGCCGTAGGCCACGTTCTCGTAGACCGTCTTCCAGGGGAAGAGGCCGAAGTGCTGGAAGACCATCGCGACCTGCTCGGGGGGGCTGTGGACCTCCTGGCCGTCGATGAGGATGCGTCCCTCCGTCAGAGGAATCAGGCCGTCGATGCAGCGCAGCAGGGTCGTCTTCCCGCAGCCGCTCGGGCCGACAATGCACAGCACCTCGTTCGGGCGCACCGCTAGCGTGAGCTGCGAGAACGCGACCACCGCGCCGTCCAGGAAAGTCTTCGTAGCCCGCTCGATGAGGATCTTGGGCGGCCGATCCATAGCGTGTACCGACGCGTCTCAATACCAGCGCGGGTCGCCCGTCCAGGGGCCGCCCAGGCGCTGGAGCGCCTCCTCCGCGATGGAGCGGTCGACGAGCTGCTCGTAGGTCGGCTTGGGAGCGTCTGGCGCCAGCAGGCCCAGCTCGACCTGCTTGTCCAGCGTGTACTCGATCATCTCCCGCGACAGGCCATCGTTCACCGCCCAGATGCCGCCCGCGGCCAGGTCGTCGTAGGCCCGCTCGACCACGTGGCGCGGCTGGTTCGTGTGCTGGACGCCGATCTCGATGGTGCGCTCGCGGTTCTCGTACATGAAGCGCCCGGCGCGGATGATCGCCGTCTCGAAGTCGACTAGCCGCTGGCGGTCCTGGCGGATCTGCTGCTCAGTGACCATGTAGCCCGAGTACCACCAGCGCGGGAGCACCTCCCACAGCTTGGCGACCACCGTGAAGTTCGGGTTCGTCTCCATAGCGCGGTAGTACTGGTCGATGTGCAGGATGGCGGCATCGATCTGCTTCGAGACGAGCGCCGGGACCCGCCCCGCCGTTGAGACGGTGACGTACTGGACGTCGTTGGGGCCCATCCCCACGGTGGCCAGCACAGCACGGCTCATCACCTCGTTGAACCCGCCCACCTCCTGGATTCCGATCTTCTTGCCGCGCAGGTCCGCTGCGGTGCGGATGTCCTCCTGCGCGACCATCACCACGCTCAGCTTGGGAGCATAGGTCCCGATCACCTTCACGCTAGCGCCGCGTGCCACGGCGGCGATGATCGGGTCGGTGCTGGTCCCCGCGACGTCTAGCCCGCCGGCGATGCCCCCGCGTAGCGCCTGCACGCCCCCCTCGAAGTTCTTGAACTCGACCTCCAGCCCCACGTCGCGGAAGAACCCCTGCTCGTGCGCCACGTAGGGGGCGAGATGCACCATGTTCGGCGGGGTCACCGGCACGCCGAGCACCAGCTTGCGGAGCGGCACCGCGGTGGGCGCCGCGGGCGCGGCCGCCGCGGGTTGGCTGACCTGTTCGGCAGGCGCCGGCTTGGCGGCCGGCGCGCCACCAGTGGCGCAGGCGAGCACGAGCGTGACCAGCAGGGCCAGACTAGCTCCGGTACCGATGCGTGCGGCCTGGCGTCGCATGGCGCTCCTCCCTCGCTAACAGCCCCCAGGGGTCGCATGGGGGCTTGCTCCCGCTCCACGAAGCGGTGCCCCGCTCTACATGAAGGGCTGAGAGCAGTGTAACAGCGGGCTCCTGCTCCGTCAACGGGCGTGTTGACGCACGCCGCCACAGGCGTCGACGGCCTTCGGCCGCGAGACGGTTCCCGCTGGGGGGCGGCGGGCTCAGCCAAGCCTGCCGGCGGAATCGTTGTCGAGACGCGAGGGGAAGGCGTATCATTCACACCGGACGAATGATTCGAGGCGGTACAATCGTTCATGTCGACAGAATCGGATGCGGTAGCGGCAGCGCGCCAGGCGGTGCTCGAGCAGTATGCTCGCTTCATGCGCGCGCTGCACTGTGGCGCGGCCGAGCAGGCACCGCCCTGGGTCGGGCTCGACCTCACCCTGCCGCAGCTCAAGGTGCTCGGCCTCCTAGCCTGTCGACCGGAGGGGATGCACGGCCGCGAGCTCGCGCGCGTGTTAGGGGTGGGGCCTTCGGCGGTGACCGCCCTCGTCGAGCGGCTCGTGGAGGCAGGCTATACCTGCCGGGAGGAGGACCCCCGCGACCGCCGGATCGTGTGGATCCGCCTGACGGCGCGCGGCAGGGAGCTGGTCGAGCAGATGATCGCCGGGCGGCGCGAGCGGCTGAGCCGGCTTCTCGAGCAGCTCCAGCCCGACGACCTCGCGCTCGTACGGCGCGCGCTGGAGATCCTGTGCCTGCAGGCCGAGCGCCTCTAACCGCGGTCTGCTGCTGCCGTGCGGCGGGAGCGCGCGGCTCTCCCGTGCTTAGCGGTTGACGCCCCTTCTCGCTACCAGGTCCGTCTGCCCCATGTTGTTCGAGAGCACAGGTGAGGATGATCATGCGACTCGCTTCCAGCGGCTTCGCGAGTAGGACAGAGCCGGCGCCGGCTGCTTGCCACCCATTCGATCGGCTGTCCCGTGGCCAGGTGGTGGGCACCCTGATCGGCGTGATGCTGGCGCTGCTGCTCGCCGCGCTCGATCAGACCATCGTCGGCACCGCCATGCCCCGTATCGTGGCGGAACTCCAGGGCTTGCAGCACTATGCCTGGGTGACAACCGCGTACCTGCTCTCTAGCACGGTCGTTGTGCCGATCGTAGGGAAGCTCTCGGACCTGTACGGCCGCAAGCGGTTCCTCACGAGCGGGGTAGTGCTCTTCGTCGCCGCCTCCGCTCTCTGTGGCGCGGCGCAGGACATGCTCCAGCTCGCCGCCTTTCGCGGCCTGCAGGGAATCGGCGCCGGCTTCCTGATGTCGATGGCCTTCGCCTCGGTCGGGGACCTCTTCCCGCCGGCGCGGCGCGGCCGTATCCAGGGCGTCTTCGCGGCGCTCTTCGGCCTCGCTTCGGTGCTCGGGCCGCTAGTCGGCGGGTACATCACCGACCACTGGAGCTGGCGCTGGGTGTTCTACGTGAACCTGCCGGTCGGCCTGCTGGCATTGGGAGCGCTGCTGGCGCTCTATCCCCTCGTGCGACCAGCCCAGCGCCGGCCTGTGGTGGACTACGCGGGCGCAGGAGTGCTAGTGCTCGCCGCGGTGCCGCTGCTGCTCGCCCTGTCCTGGGGCGGGACCGAGTATCCCTGGGACTCGGTCCTGATCCGCGCCCTGCTCGGCTTCGGGCTAGCGATGACCGGAGTGCTCCTGTGGGTCGAGCGGCGAGCGCCAGAGCCGATCATCCCGCTCGACCTGTTCCAGAACGCGATCGTCCGCGTTTCTGTTCTCGCCCTGGTGCTCATGACGAGCGCCATGTTCGGCTCGGTGCTCTTCATCCCGTTGTTCGTCCAGGGGGTCATCGGTACCAGCGCCACGGTAAGTGGCACGGTGCTGACGCCGATGATGATCGCGATGACGGTCAGCAGCATCGCCTCGGGCCAGTTCATCACCCGCACGGGGCGCTACCGCGTGGTCGCGCTGGGCGGCCTAGGGATCATGGCCCTCGGGATGCTCCTGCTCACCACTATGGGGCCGGAGACCACCAATCTCGTGGCGGTGCGCAACATGGTGGTGATCGGAATAGGGCTGGGGGCCTGTATGCCGATCTTCACGCTCGTCGTCCAGAACGCCGTACCTTATCCCCAGTTGGGTGCCGCCACCGCGCTGACCCAGTTCGCGCGCGCGATCGGCGGCACGCTGGGTGTGGCGGGCTTTGGGAGCTTGCTGGCCAATCGCTACCCGCGGGCCTTCTATGAGGCGCTTCCTCCCACCTTGCAGGCGGCTATCTCTCCCGCCTGGTTGGCCCAGCTCGAGAACCCCCAGGCGCTGTTTCGCCCCGAGGGTGCTGAGCAGCTCCGCCAGCAGCTCGCCCAGCTCGGCCTAGTGGATCCGGCGCTCGCTAGCCAGGTGTTCGAGGCCTTGCGCCTCGGGCTGGCTGCAGCGCTGCACGACGTCTTCGTGCTCGCTACGGCGGTCGTCTTCGCTGCCTGGCTATCGGTCCTGTTCCTGCGCGAGATCCCGCTCCGCAGTAGCTACACCACCGCACCGCAACCGGCTCGGGGCGAGCGGACCGCACCGCTCGCCCCTGATGGGATAGAGCAGCCCGCGGCACGGCCGCAGCGCGATCCGGCGGCAGCACGGCCGGACCGGGACGCTCCGCGCCGCTGAGCGGCGCTTGGCCCCGCGGCCACAGCCGTCGGGTCCTGGAAGCTTTCCCACGTGTACCGGTCGGCACCGAACGCTTGCATCGGTGGTAGCGGCCGGCGATAGTGGAGCTGGAGCGCTGCTGCGAAGGGCTCACTGCATGACGGCGCCCGCCGTAGGCGGTGGGTTCCTGACGGTTGCCGGGATGCCGTCACGGCAGAGGACAGCTAGCGATGGCACGGTACCCGAGACGGCTCTTCCTCAGCGGGCTACTCGCGGTGGTCGTCGTCGCGGTGGTGGGCGCGCCGGCCTGGGCGCAGGGCTCTGCCTGCCGGCCGGCGCAGCTCGTCGGCCTCGCGAGCAACGTCGATTTAGTCGTGCGCTACGGCTCCGGCGAGGTCAGCCCAGTGCGGCTCGCCGGACTCCAGCCCTGGCCCGACGGCTGGCCGCTCGCTGAGCAGCTGCCAGGGCGCGTCGCAGCCGTGGTCCGCGGCACCTCGCTCTGCCTCGCTGCCGACGCCGTCGATCGCGCGGCCGATGGGACGCCGCTCCGCCAGGCCTGGCTCAGCGATGGGCGGGGGGCACTCGCGGTACTGCTAGTTCAGCAGGGCCTGGCCCAAGTCGCCCCCGACGCCGAGACCGTGGCGCCCACCACGGCGGCCGCGCTGCGGGCGGCCGAGAGCGAGGCACGGGCGGCGCGGCGCGGCATCTGGGCCGTGCTGACCTGGCTCGTTCCCTATACCACGCCTAGCGGCCTGACGGTCGCGGTCGATGCACGACTGATACCCGCCCTCGACCTGCTCGCGCAGCTCGAGATCGGGCGGCCTCTCGTCGACGCGCTGGGCCAGGGGAATGTGACGGTGTTCCTTATGGCCGAGCCTGCGGATGTCTGGGCCCACTACGACTCCACCGCCCGGGTTATCGGCATCGACCTCTCGCTGGCCGGGGCGGACCCCCGGACCCTGGCGGCGCTGTTGAGTCACGAGGCGACGCACGCGCTGGACGATCAAGGGGGGTGGCTGCGCCAGCAGGAGCGCCAGGTGGGGGAGGTGGGCGCTTGCTACCTAGACGAGTACCGCGCCAGCGTGACCGAGCTGCAGGTGTGGCTACAGCTCTACGGCATGTATGGGAAGGTGCCGGCGGTGCATCCTTACGAGCAGCAGGAGAACCTGGAGCTGGCACGCTACCTGCGCGCGCCCGAGCGCTATGCCGCGCGCGTGCTCCGGGCTTATGCCCACGAGTGCGCACGCTGAGCCCCCGTGCCGATCGATGGCGGCGCTCTCCGTAAGCCGGCCCGTGATCCCCTCGGGCTAGGGCGGCAGGTCGCGGGCGACGACGAGCCCCCAGACACGCGCCGCCCCGGCGGCGACTAGCGCCTCGGCGCAGGCCTCGAGGGTGGCGCCCGTGGTCATCACGTCGTCGACGACCAGGAGCCGCCGGCCAGCCACGGCGCCGGGCGCGTCGCAGGCGAAGGCCCCCCGCACGTTCGCCCGGCGCTCGCGCGCGCTGAGCCCGACCTGGGGGCGCGTCGCACGGGTGCGCCCCAGCCAGCCCTCGCCGAGCGGAACGCCGAGGGCCTCGGCCACCGGGGCGGCGAGGAGCGCGGCGTGGTTGTAGCCGCGGGCCCGCGCTCGCCCGGCGTCGAGCGGCACGGGAACGAGCGCGTCCACGGCGAGGGGGCGCTGTGCCAGGCACTCTAGCAGCAGCGCGGCGAGGGGCGCGGCCAGGTGCCGCTCCTGGGCGTACTTGAGGCGCTGGATGGCGAGACGCACGGGACCGGTGTAGATGCAGGAGGCCCGCACCCCCCCTAAGGCCGCGGAGGCGCGGCGGCAGGCGGCACAGCGCGCCCCACTGCGCTCAGGTCGGGAGCAGCGCGGGCACAAGGGCGGCTGGAGGCGCGGCAGCCCCTGCCAGCAGGAAGGGCATAGCGCTTCGCCCCGCCGCCCACAGCCCAAGCAGCGGACAGGGAAGAGCCCCGCAACGAGCGCGGCCCAGAGGCGGGCCAGGGCGGCCGGCGCCGACGCGCCCACCGCGCCGCGCTCGCCTAGGAGACCGCCGCCGCTTCCGCCACGCGCGGTCGCTCACCCAGCTCGCGGATCGCCGGGTACACCTCCTTGGCGAACAGCTCCATGCTGCGGCGCACCTTCTCGGTGGGCATGAACCCGGCCTGGTTCATCATCAGCAGGTGGCCGATCCCGCACCGCTCGTGGAGGTAGGTGATCTTCTTGATCATGGTGTCCGGGCTGCCCACCATGATGATGCCTTTCGCCTGGAGGCTCTCGTAGCTGTCGCGGTAAGGCTTGGTACCGATGCCGAGATACGCTTTGGCCATCGCCTCGGGCGGGACGTAGCCCGGCGGGGTGTTCAGGTACGGATGGCGCTCGCGGTAGAGGTACCAGAGCAGCATCTTGCCGTCTTCCTGGGCCTGCTCGTCCGTCTCGCCCGTGTAGCACAGCGCGAGGTAGGCGAACTTGTCCGGCCCCGGCTCGGGCAGGCCGCGCTCGCGGCAGCGCCGGCGGTAGGCGTTGACCAGCGCCTCCGTCCACTCGTATGGGGTGAGGAAGCAGGCGAACGTGTACTGGTGGTCGGCCGTCCAGGTCACGGCCTCGTCGCTCGAGCCCGTGATCCAGATGGGCGGGTGCGGCTGCTGGTAGGGGCGCGGCCAGATGTTGACATAGCGGAAGTGCCAGAACCGGCCCTCCCAGTTGAACGGCTCGCGGGTGGTCCAGGCCTTCACGATCAGGTCGTGGGCCTCCTCGAACCGCTCGCGGGTCAGGGCCGGGTTGGTGTTCGCCGGCTGGATCTCCGTGGGGACGCCGCGCACGAAGCCGGAGATGATCCGCCCGTAGGAGATGCAGTCGAGCATGGCGATCTCTTCCGCCACCCGGACGGGATTGTCGCGGTGCGGCAGCGGGCTACCCAGGATGGCGATCCGCGCCCGCCGGGTGCGCCGGACGAGCGCCGCGGCCGAGATGGGCACCACCGCATCCAGGCAGGTCATGGTCTGGTGGTGCTCGTTGAGCATGATCTCGAGGCCCAGCTCGTCGGCGTACTCGTATTCGTCGAGGTAACGGTTGTAGAGGTCGGCGGCGATCTTCGGATCACAGTATTCATTGGGCAGGATAACCCGCGAGCTCTTGAACTGCTGCTCCACTTCCGGCGGCACATACGGATAGGGCATCTCGGTGAAGTGGTACGCGAGCATGAACGCCTCCTCCCTAGCGTGCTGGGGATGCGGGGGGAGCCGAGCTCTCCCCTTCCTGCAAGAAGGCCGTGACGGCGGCTACGAACGCCTCGGGCTGCTCGAGATACGGGTAGTGCCCCGCCGCCGGGAGCACCTGAAACCGCGCGCCGGGGATGAGCTGCGCATAGGTCTGGCCGTACTCGGGGGTCACGATCCGGTCGCTCGCGCCCCAGAGCACGAGCGTGGGGATGTCGATCCGCCTCAGCCAGGCCCGGAGGCGCGGGTTGTGCATGAACGGCTTCCAGGCGAGCTGGGCGATCGACTGGCGGCCGCGGAAGAGCATGACCAGCTCCTGCTCCGAGAGGCTGCCCAGCCCGGGCAGCTTCATCACCCGCGCGCCGGCCGCGGGGTCATGCCAGGCCAGCTTCAGGAACTCCTCCGGCCCGATGATGTACGTGTCCGCGATATCTCGCGTCGTGGGATCGGAGATCTTGATGCCGACCGCGTCCACGAGCACCAGGCGCCGGAGATGGTGGGTGCAGCGCACGGCAATCTCGGCGGCGATCCAGCCGCCCACCCCTAGCCCCATCAGGTGGACGCGCGCCGGCGCGAACTCGCGCAGCAGGTCCAGATAGAGATAAGCGAGATCGTCGATGGACTCGAACTCCTGCGGGAACGCGGACCGGCCGCAACCCGGATGGGAGGGTACCACTACGGTGTAGTGCTCGGCCAGGGCGGCCTCGAACGGCTGCCACTCGTTCAGGTACTCGTAGTCGTGGAGCACGAGCAGAGGCTCGCCGCGCCCGCCCGAGAGGATCTCCAAGGTTACTCCGCTGACCGGCCGTAGCTCGCTCTGATGACTAGACGCGACTGGTGTGGGCAACGCCCTCTCCCTCAGCCTTAGAACGCCGCGCGGGCTTCCCCGGGCGCGACCCCGCCGGGGCCCCCTCGGCTTATTGTTCTATCTCGCGGAACGCGTTCCCATTCCACGGACAGCTCCACCATACTAGGACGCGCTCGGCCTTGTCAAGCCCTTGTCGTCCGTGGCGCCGGGGCGGTAGCATGATAGCCAGATGAAACCGGTTCGCAGCGTGTGACGCGAGGCGTGATCGTGCCGCGATCCGAAACGCGCTCCGTGGCGGGTGTGCGGGCCGTGGAGCGGGCCTTAGCGCTTCTGTTCCGGCTTGGCGACCACGCCGGGAGTGTCAGTTTACAGCAGCTGGCGCAAGAGGTCGGCTGCAGCAAGAGCACCGTTCACCGCCTGCTGGCAACGCTCGAGGGGGTTGGGGCTGTAGAGCGCGATCGCGCCTCGCGCCGCTATCGCCTGGGGCCGCGGGTGCGCGAGCTGGCGCGCGAGAGCTGGGCGCAGGTTGACCTCCGCCAGGTGGCGCTGCCCTACATGCGGGAGCTGCGCGATCGCTTCGAGGAAACGGTAACCCTGCACCTGGTGGACGGCACCGACCACGTGGTCATCGAGCAGTGCGAGAGCCCGCAGGAGATCCGCCGTACTCTTCCCCTCGGCCAGCGCACGCCCCTGCTGCGCGGCGCGACCGCCAAGGCGATCCTGGCGTTCATGGCGCCGGAGCAGGCGCGCCAGGTGCTGGCGCAGACCCGCACGCCGGAGGATGAGGGACCTAGCGCCGAGGAGCTGGCGGACATCCGGAGCCTCGGCTACGCGTTTAGCCTCGCGGAGCGCGTGCCGGGCGGCTCGGCGATCTCCGTGCCTATCCGCGACCGCACCGGCCAGGTGTGCGCGGCGCTGAGCATCTCCGGCCCGAGCTTCCGCTTCACCCATGCGCGCGCGATGCGCTGTGTGCCTGCGCTGCTGCTGGCCGCCCAGCGCATCGCCGCCGCGCTCGGCTACTCACCCCGTGCGCAAGGAGCGACTGCCCATGGCGACCACCGTGCCTGATCCCCTGGGGCCTGCGACCAACCTGCCGCCAGGCGTCGCCAGCCGCTTCGTGATGGCGGGCGGCATCCGTACCCATTACCTCGAGGCGGGCGAGGGCGAGCCGCTTATCCTGCTGCACAGCGCCGAGTTCGGTGGCCGCGCCGAGTTCTCCTGGCGCTACAACATCGCCGCCCTGGCCGAGCACTTCCACGTCTACGCCCCGGACATGGTCGGCTTCGGGCGGACGGAGAAGATCTTCAACTTCTCCGACCGTTCCGGCTTCCGCGTGCGGCACATCCGCGCCTTCATGGACACGCTGTGCATCGAGTCCGCCCACTTCATGGGCAACTCGTTTGGCGGCTCGCTGCTCCAGACCGTTGCCGCTCAAGATCCGCCGCCTTGGAACATCCGCTCCATCGTCTCGGTGAGCGGTGGGGGCTACGCGCCCGACAACGATGCCCGCAAGGTCCTGACCCACTACGATGGCTCGCGCGAGGGCATGCGCGAGATCCTCAAGGTGCTGTTCTGGGACGAGCGCTGGTGGGCGGACGAGTTCGTCGAGGAGCGCTGGCGCGCCAGCCTCGAGCCGGGGGCCTGGGAGGCCGTCGCCGCGGCGCGCCTGGCGCCACCGGGCCACGAGCGCGGCTTCGTGGGCGAGCGAGGCGATCCGTCGCGCATCCGCGTCCCCGTCCTCATCGTCGGTGGGGACCGCGACCTGCTGCGGGAGCCGGGTTGCTGGGAGGACCTCCACGCGCGGATCCCCCACTCGGAGCTGAAGATCTTCTCGCCAGCGCGGCACTGCCCGCACATCGAGTTCGCCGACGAGTTCAACCGCCTGGCGATCGACTTCCTGCTCCGGCACAGCGGGCGGAGGGCGTAAGCGGGCCCGCGCGCTTCATCTGCGCAGGGGCTGCCTTACCGCGGGGGCGCGCCGAAGGTCGCGGCGAGCTTCGGCGCCAGGGCGAAGATCGCCACGAGTACCGCGATCGCTATGGCGGCGATGATCAGGCTGTACTCCGCCGTTCCCTGGCCGCGCTCACGCCCGCTGAGCCATCCCCGAAGCCGCGTGAACAGCGCTGTCAGCCCCTCCATGACCTCCCTCCTCGTGCGGGTGCCGTCCCGCGCGTGCGCTAGGTTGTAGCACAGCGGCGGCGCGCCCTCCGAGCGGCCCGAGGGACGTGGTGATTACGGTGGCCGGCGCGCCGCAGGGCGCTCCTGGGGAACGCACAGCGTGATCCGGGTGCCCTGGCCCGGCTGACTGTGAATAAGGAGACGGCCGCCCACGAGCTGGGCGCGCTCTTGCATGCCCAGCAGGCCGTACTGGCCGGAGCGCGGCGGGCCGGGGACGAAGCCGCAGCCGTCGTCCTCTACGACCAGCACCAGCTCCTCGGGGTGGAGCCGCAGTGCGACACGCACGCGCTTTGAACCGGCGTGCTTGCGCACGTTGATCAAGGCTTCCTGGAGGATACGGAAGATGGCGATGCCCTGCTCAGGCGTGACGGTGGGCTCGGTAGTATCGGGGAGTTCGGCATCGACCGCGATACCGAACTGGCGCTCGTAGGTGGCTAGGTGATGCCGCAGCAGGGCCACGAGGCCTTGGTCCGCCACGGCCGGCAGGCGCAGGTCCGCGATGCAGCGGCGGATCTCGGCTATGCCCTGCTGCAGGGTCGCCCGCAGATAGCGCAGCACCTCGGCGGCGGCCGCCGGATCGCGCGCGAGGAGGCGCTGGAGGTGCTCGAGATGCATTACGGCGGTCGCGAGGTGCTGTGCGGGCCCGTCGTGTAGGTCGCGGGCGAGGCGGGCGCGCTCCGCCTCGATGGTGTGGAGGGAGGGTGGACTGGTGGCTTGCGCGGCCAGGCCCTCGGATGACACCACGGTATTCCGCAGCGCGTTGATCTGTTGCAGCAGCGCAGCGGCTAGATGGTGCACTTCGATGGCCCGCGCGTACACATCGTCCAGGCGCTCGCGCAGCCGGGCGCTGGTCGCGTCTGGAGCGCGTGTTGCCGCCACTGCTCGTGTCTGGGGCACGCACGCTCCGGCCAGCTCATCGCATAGCCCCCTGCTGGCTGTGAGCTGAGCGGCGATGCCGCGGAGCTGGTCGGCGAGCTTGCGCAGATGGTGGAGGCCGCGGTGATCCACACTTTCTCCCCCTTGGCACTCACTGCGGAGTATAGCACCGCTTCTTCGGGAGTTGTGTCACCGGCGTGACACGCCGCTGACTCGTGCCCCGGTCTCCGGGGAGTGCGCGGAGAGGGGCAGCGAGAACGGACCGACGCGGCTCTGGCGCCTGCTCTAGCGAAGCGCCTAAGATTTAGTAGCGCGTGTCTAGGCTGCCCCGTAGCGAGGAGAAGGGCCGGTCGTGGTAGAGGCGCCCGAGCTGCCGCGTGTTCGTGGGATGAACGACTTCTTGCCGCCCGAGGCGGCGGTGCTGCGCCGGCTCGAAGAGGCGCTACTGGATTTCCTCGGTCTGTACGGCTACTCCCTCGTGGCCACGCCGGTCCTGGAGCCGACCGATCTCTTCCTCCGCAAGTCGGGGGAGGAGATCGCTACCCGCATGTACACCTTCACTCACTGGAACCGCCGCCTCTGCCTTCGCCCCGAGGGCACCGCCTCGGTGATCCGCGCCTACGTCCAGCACCTGCAGGACCGGCCGTTGCCCCTGCGGCTCGCCTACTGTGGTCCCGCCTTCCGCTACGAGAAGCCGCAGCGCGGGCGCTACCGCCAGTTCCACGAGGTCGGGGGCGAGCTGGTCGGCGCGGCGGGGCCGGCGGCCGATGCCGAGGTGCTGTATGTGGCCTGCGGTGCGCTCGAGCGGGTAGGGCTGCGCGGCTACCGCCTCACCGTGGGCCACCTCGGGGTGGCGCTCCAGCTGCTCAGCCAGCTCGGCATTGACGAGCGCGGCCAGGCGCTCATCGTGGGGCAGCTGGAGCCGCTAGCGCGCAAGCAGGCAGACCCCGAGGCGGTGGTCCAGCGCGTGGCGCTGCTGCTCGGGGCGCCCGAGGCGAGCGGCGAGGAGGAGTCGGCTAACGGCGCGCTGGCCGAGCTGCTCGCGCGGATCGGCCCGGAGGCTGCGGGGCGGCTGGCCACCGAACTCCTCCAGCATGCCAGCTTGCCGCTCGACGGCGGGGTTCGCTCACCGACCGAGATCGTGCAGCGGCTCCTGGCGAAGGCGGCCCGGCCGGATCCTACCCCGCAGGTGCGCGCGGCGATCGCGTTCCTCGAGCAGCTGCGGGGGCTAGCGGGCCCGCCCGAGCGCGCGCTGGGCCGCCTCCACGCGCTCCTGCGCACCTACCAGCTCGACCCCACGCCCTTGCAGGAGATCGAGGAGGCGCTGCGGCTGTTCGCGCACTATGGCCCGCAGCCCGGCCAGGTCGAGGTCGATCTCAGCTTGGCCCGCGGGCTGCGGTACTACACCGGCCTGGTGTTCGAGATCTACGACGATAGCCCCGGCGGCGGGCTCCAGCTCTGTGGCGGCGGGCGCTACGACGACCTGGTGCGCGCGCTCGGCGGCCGGCGCCCCGTGCCGGCGTGCGGCTTCTCCATCGGCCTCGAGCGCACGAAGCTCGCGCTGGAGCGGCAGGGGGCGCTGCCCGCGCCGCCGGCGCCGGTCCAGGTGCTGGTCGTGCCGGTGGAGGCGACGGACCACAACGCGGCGATCGCCGCCGCCCAGCGCCTGCGCGCCGCGGGCGTGCGGGTGGAGCTAGACCTCCGCGGTCGGGGGCCTCGCGCGGCGCTGCGGCATGCCGCGCGCGCCGGCATCCCTCTGGCCGTCCTCGTCGGCGAGCGCGAGCGCCAGGCAGGCACCGTGGTGCTGCGCTGTCTCGCCACGCACGCGGAGCGCGCGCTGCCGGCAGATCAGCTGCCGGCGGCTGTGCAGGCGGCGCTGGCGGGGGCCGGGGAGGAGGACGGCCATGGCTAGGCTGGCCGAGCGCCGCGCGCCGGATGAGCTGCGCCTCGCCCTGCCCAGCAAGGGCATGGAGGAGGACACGCTGCGCTTCCTCGCCGCCTGCGGGCTGGGGGTGGAACGTAGCAACCCCCGCCAGTACCGTGCCACCCTGCGCCACCCGCCGGGCGTCACCGTGCTGTTCCAGCGCGCGGCCGACATCTTCGACAAGGTGGACGAGGGCAGCGTCGATCTGGGGATCACGGGCTACGACGTCGTGGCCGAGCACCAGCGGGAGGACGACGACGTCGTGGTGCTGTATCGCGGGCTGGGCTATGGGCGCTGCTCGCTGGTGCTCGCCGTGCCCGACGGGTGGCTGGACGTAGCGACGATCGCCGACCTGGCCGAGGTGGCTACCGCGCTGCGCGCGCGGGGGGCTGAGCTGCGCGTCGCGACGAAGTATCCGAATCTGACGCGGCAGTTCCTCTACCAGCATGGCATCAACTACTTCACGCTGGTGGCGAGCCAAGGCGCGCTCGAGGCCGCGCCCACCATGGGCTATAGCGATGTGGTCGCCGACCTGATGACCAGCGGCGTCACGCTGCGGGAGAACCGCCTCAAGACAATCGCCGGGGGGACTATCCTCGAGTCCGAGGCCTGCCTGATTGGGAACCGGCGCCAGCTTGGAGCCAGCGACACGAAGCTGCAGCGCACGCGGGCCATCCTCGAACTCGTCGAGGCCTACCTGCGCGGCCGCAACTACGTCAGCCTCACCGGCAACGTCCGTGGCGAGTCCGAGGAGGCCGTGGCCCGGCGCGTTACCGCTGTCGAGGCGATCGCCGGGCTGCGCGGCCCCACGATCGCCCGCGTGTATCCTAAGGCCGGCGGGGAGCGCGACTGGTACGCGGTGACGGTGGTCGTGCGCCGCGACCTCCTCCTCACGGCGGTCGAGCACCTCCGCAAGGTGGGCGCGGCGGAGATCTCCGTGCAGGATGTCCACTACGTCTTCGAGCAGCGCTCCTGGAGCTTCGAGGCCCTCCAGCGCCAGCTGGGCACCCGCCGCGGGGCGGGCCGTCCGGAGGCGATGGACCTGCCCGACCTAGGCGAGCAACCCAGTGAGCCACCAGTGGCGCCCGTGCTGTCTCCCTGAGGCCGCGCGGCGCCGGGAACGAGGACCGACGATGAGCATCCTACCGATCTACGAAGGCCTGGCGGCCGCCCGCGAGGCCATCCTGTGCAGCCGGCGCTCCGGTGAGGTCGTGCTGCCCGAGGGGGTGCGCGCTCGCATCCGCACGGTGTTCGGCGCGGAGCTCTCGGCCGAGGAGGTGGTAGCCCGGATCATCGCCGATGTGCGCGCAGACGGCGACGAGGCCGTCCGGCGGTACAGCGCGGCGTTCGACGGGGTCGCGGTCGAGACGTTCCGGGTCGACGAGGCGGAGATCGAGGCGGCGCTGGCTGCCGCCCCGCCGGCGCTCGTCCACAGCCTGGAGGTAGCGGCGCGGCGCGTGGCGGCGTTCCACGAGCGGGCGCGCCGGCAGTCCTGGCTGGACTTCCGCGACGGCGGCGCGCTCGGCCAGCTCATCCAGCCGCTGGAGCGGGTGGGCGTGTATGCGCCGGGCGGCCGGGCGGCGTACCCTAGCTCGGTGGTAATGGCGGTGGTGCCGGCGCGCGTCGCGGGGGTGCGGGAGGTGATCGTCGCCACACCGCCGCGGCCCGACGGGACGGTGACGCCCAGCATCTTGGTGGCCGCGCGCCTCGCGGGTGCCGACGCGGTGTACCGGGTGGGGGGCGCCCAGGCGATCGCAGCGCTGGCTCACGGCACGGCGCAGATCCCGCGCGTCGACAAGATCGTCGGGCCGGGGAACATCTTCGTGGTGCTGGCCAAGCGCGCCGTATACGGGCTGGTAGGCACCGACGGGCTGCCCGGCCCCACCGAGACTGTGGTGATCGCCGACGAGTCGGCCTCGCCGCGCCTGCTTGCCGCCGACCTGCTCGCCCAGGCCGAGCACGATCCCCTGGCGCAGTCGCTGCTGCTGTGCACCTCGCGGCCGTGGGCCGAGCGGGTGCTGGACGAGCTGGCGGGACTGCTGGCAACCGCCGCGCGGCGCGAGGTGGCGGCCCAGTCCTTCGCGGCCCGCGGCGCGGTGGTGCTGGTCTCCTCGGTGGAGGAGGCGCTCGCCTTTGCCAACGAGTACGCGCCCGAACACCTCTGCCTGTGCGTGCGCGACCCGTGGCAGTACCTGAGCCGGGTGCGCAACGCGGGCGGCGTGTTCCTCGGCGAGCGCTCCGTCGAGGCGCTGGGCGACTACACCGCCGGCCCCAGCCACATCATGCCGACCGGTGGAGCGGCGCGGTTCGCCTCGCCGCTCGGCATCGACGACTTCGTGAAGGTCACCTCGGTATTTGCTTTCGGGCCCGAGGACCTCGCCGCGCTGGGACCGCCGGCCATCGCGCTGGCCGAGGCGGAGGGGCTGGAGGCGCACGCGCAGGCCATCCGGCTGCGGCTGGAGTCTGCGTAGTGGCGCCGGATATGCCGCCGCGCCACCGGCCGGCTGGCGGTGCGCCCTATCTTTACCGAACGAAAGGAGCAGCGGATGAGCATCGAACCGCGGGCGAAGCTGCAGCTCGTGCGGCCGGCGATCGAGCGCACACAGCCCTATGTGCCGGCGGAGACCGTCGAGGTGCTCGCCCGGCGCTCGGGCCGCCCAGTGGACCAGCTGGTGAAGCTCGATGCCAATGAGAACCTCTATGGCCCGTCGCCGCGCGTGCGCGCCGTCCTAGGCGAGTACGCGCACTACCACATCTATCCCGATCCCGACCAGGTGGAGACGCGCGCCGCAGTCGCCCAGTACCTCGGGGTGCCCATGGAGCACGTCCTCATGGGCGCCGGCTCGGACGAGCTCATCCACCTGCTGACGGTGGTCTATCTCGACCCGGGCGACGAGGTGATCGACTTCACACCGAGCTTCGCTATGTACCCGATCTACTCGGGCATGATGAACGCGCGCATGGTCGAGGTGCCGCGCGACGCCGCGTTCCAGCTCGACCCGGAGGCCGGGCTGCGGGCGGTGACCGAGCGGACGAAGCTCATCTTCGTGGCCAACCCCAACAACCCGACCGGCACGGGCACCCCGCGGGCGGCGATCCTGCGCCTGCTGGAGAGCGGCCGCATCGTGGTGGTGGACGAGGCCTATGCGGAGTTCGCCTCGCACACCATGGTGCACGACGTGCGCGACTACGAGAACCTGGTGGTGCTGCGCAGCTTCAGCAAGTGGGCCGGGCTGGCGGGGCTGCGCGCGGGCTGTGTCGTGGCGCAGGAGAGCGTGCTGCAGTACCTGTGGAAGGTCAAGAGCCCGTTCAACTTCAACACCGCTGCGGGGCTCGCCGTCCGGGCAGCGCTGGCCGACGTGGCCTATCTCCACGACTGTGTGCGCCGGGTGGTGGCGGAGCGCGAGCGCCTGGCCGCGGCGCTGCGCGAGTTCGACTTCCTGCGCGTGTATCCTTCGGAGGGGAACTTCCTCTACGTGGAGGTCACGCGCGGCAGCGCCCACGCGCTGCGGGAGCGGCTGGTGGAGCAGGGCATCTCCGTTCGCCATTTCGGCGGGCCGCCCCGCATCGTCCAGGGCCTGCGTATCACGGTCGGCAAGCCCGAGCATACCGACGCGCTCGTCGCGGCCCTGCGGGCGCTGCAGTGGTAGCCGGCGCCAGCTCGGGCCGGGAAGCGGCGCCCGGCGGCCGTACCTAGCGAGGCCGTCGGCTGTAATAGCCGCCCGTGAGGGGACAGGGGTAGGGAGAGGAGCAGGCGATACCATGGGGGAGCGCATCGGACGCTGCGTGCGGCAGACGCGCGAGACGCACGTCGAGGTCGAGTGGGTGCTGGACGGCTCCGGCCGCGCCGAGGTGCAGACCGGCGTGGGCTATCTCGACCACATGCTGGACGCACTGGCGCGGCACGGGCTCTTCGACCTCCGCGTGCGCGCGACGGGCGACCTGCACGTCGACGAGCACCACACGGTCGAGGATGTCGCGATCGCGCTGGGCCGCGCGCTGGCGGACGCGGTGGGCGACGGCCGCGGGTTGCGCCGCATGGGGGACGCGCTCGTGCCCCTCGACGAGGCGCTGGCGCTCGTTGCCGTCGACCTCAGTGGCCGCGGCCTGGCCACCCTCGACATCCCCTTGCGCACCCCCCGGCTGGGCCAGCTCCCCACCGAACTCGTGCCGCACTTCTTCCAGTCGCTGGCCATGGAGGCGCGGATCACCCTCCACGTTCACATCCTCCGAGGGGAGAACGACCACCACAAGGTCGAGGCAGCCTTCAAGGCGCTGGCCCGCGCGCTGGACTGGGCGACGAGCATCGACCCGCGCGTGGCCGACCAGGTGCCGTCGACGAAGGGCGTGCTCCAGTGAGCCGGGGGGGATCAGCGGTCTGCGGGCGGTGCGGTCGCGGGCGCCTCGGCCTCGACCGCCTCAAGGGTGAAACGGTAGTCTTCGAGCACCGGGTTGGCGAGCAGCCGGCGGCACATCTCGTCGACGAGCGCCTCGGCCGTCGCCCGGTCGGGGGCAGCGAGGCGCACCTCGAGGTACTTGCCGAGCCGGACGCTCTCCACGCTCGTGTAGCCGAGCTGGTGCAGGCCGCCCATAACGGCTAGCCCCTGTGGGTCGTTCACGACCGGCTTGAGCGTCACCTGGATGCGCGCTAGCCACATGCCGGCGCTCCCGCGGTGCCCGCCAGCCGCAGGTAGGCCTCGCGGTACCGCTCCGCCGTGTTCTGCACCACCTCGGGCGGCAGCGGCGGCGGGGGGGGCTCCTTGTTCCAGCCCGTCGACTCGAGGTAATCGCGCAGGTACTGCTTGTCAAAGCTCGGCTGCGGCCCGCCGGGCTGGTAGCGGTCGAGCGGCCAGAAGCGTGAGGAGTCCGGCGTGAGCAGCTCGTCGATCAGCAGGAGCTGGCCGTCGAGCAGGCCGAACTCGAACTTGGTGTCGGCGATGATGATCCCGCGCTCGCGGGCGTAAGCCTCCGCGAAGCGGTAGAGCGCCAGGCTAATCTCGGCCAGCCGGTCCGTGAGGGCGGCGCCCACCAGGGCGCGCATCTCCGCGACCGAGATGTTGACATCATGGCCCGTCGCCGCCTTGGTGGCCGGGGTGAAGCGCGGCTCAGGCAGGCGGTCCGCCTCGCGCAGGCCGGGCGGCAGCGGCTCGCCGGCCAGCGTGCCGCTGCGGCGGTACTCGGCCCAGCCGGAGCCTGCCAGGTAGCCCCGCACCACGCACTCCACGTCGATCCGCTGGGCCTTGCGGACGACGAGACTGCGCCCCACGAGCTCCGGGTAGGCGCGAGCGAGGTCCGGCAGTGCAGTCGCCAGGTCGGCGCTGAGCAGGTGGTTCGCCACGATGTCGGCGGTGCGCGCGAACCAGAAGGCCGAGAGCGCGGTGAGGACGAGCCCCTTCCCCGGGATCAGCTCGTTCAGCACGACGTCGAAGGCCGAGATGCGGTCGCTCGCGACCATGAGCAGGCGGTCGCCGAGGTCGTACAGGTCGCGCACCTTGCCGCGGCTGAAGCGCGGCAGCGGCAGCTGGGTCTCGCCGACGGGGGCAGGAGGTGGCCCCCCCTGCACCAGCCAGGGATGCACGCTCATGGGCGCTCCGCCCCCTCGGCCACCGCGGCCGCGGCCTCGGTGAGGCCCAGCCGCGCGAAGGCCGTGTCGATCTCGCGGAGGTGGTACTCGGGGTCGAACAGCGCCGCGAGCTCCGCCTCGGTCAGCAGCGCCTGCACCTGCGGGTCGGCGCGCAGGAGCGCCTGAAAGTCGCGCTCCTCGTCCCAGGCCTGGTGGGCGTAGCGCTGCACTAGCCGGTAGGCCGCCTGGCGGTCGAGCCCCTTCTCCACCAGCGCCAGGAGCACGCGGCCCGAGTAGACTAGCCCGCCCGAGCGCTCGAGGTTGCGCCGCATGCGCTCGGGGTAGACCTCCAGACCCTCCATGAGCTGGGTGAAGGTGCGGAGCATGTAGTCGAGCGCCAGGCAGGCATCTGGCAGGATGATCCGCTCGGTCGAGGAGTGGCTGATGTCCCGCTCGTGCCAGAGCACGACGTTCTCCAGGGCGGGGAGCGCGGCGCTGCGCACCACGCGCGCCAGTCCGCAGATGCGCTCGGCCAGCTCCGGGTTGCGCTTGTGCGGCATGGCCGACGAGCCCTGCTGGCCCGGCGCGAATGGCTCGGCCACCTCGGCGATCTCGGTGCGCTGGAGGCCACGGATCTCCGTAGCCATCTTCTCCAGCGAGGTGGCGATCAGCGCTAGGGTGAGCACGAACTGGGCGTGGCGGTCGCGCTGGACGATCTGGGTCGCCGCCTCCTCCGGCCGCAGGCCCAGGTGCTGGCAGACGTACTCCTCGACCGCTGGCGGGACGTGGGCGTGGGTGCCCACGGCGCCAGCGAGCTTGCCGACCGCGACCATCTCGCGCGCCTGGGCGAGCCGCGTGCGGTGGCGCCGCACCTCGGCGACCCAGACCGCCAGCTTGTGGCCGAAGGTCGTCGGCTCCGCCTGGATGCCGTGTGTTCGCCCAACCATCACCGTCCGCTTGTGGCGGAGGGCCTGGCGCGTGAGCACGGCTTCCAGCCGAGCGAGATCCTCCGCCAGGAGGTCGCAGGCCTCGACCAGGATCACCGCCAGCGCTGTGTCCAGGACGTCGGAGGAGGTCAGGCCCAGGTGGATGAAGCGGCCCGCCGGCCCCACGCTCTCGGCGACAGCGCGCACGAAGGAGAGCAGGTCGTGGTGGCTCTCGCGGTAGATCTCCTCCATCCGCGCGCGGTCCAGGCTGGCGTGGCGGATGGCGTCGAGATCAGCGGCGGGGATGACCCCTAGCTCCGCCCAGGCCTCGCAGGCGAGCAGCTCGACGCGCAGCCACAGCTCGAGCTTGTGCTCCTCCGACCAGATGCGCTTCATCTCCGGGAACGTGTAGCGGTCGATCATCGGCTCTCGGCTCCGCTCCCCTCGGCCAGTGGCTGCTCGACGAGTTCCCGGAGGGCGATGTCGCGGCGGTAGTGGCAGCCCTCGAAGCGAATGCGCTCCGCCGCCGCGTAGGCGCGGGCGCGCGCCTCGGCCAGCGCGGGCGCGACCGCCGCAACGGTGAGCACGCGCCCGCCGGCGGTCACCACCTGGCCATCGACGCGGCGGGTCCCGGCGTGGAACACCAGCACGTCCGGCGGCACGGTCTCGAGCCCGCTGATCGGCAGGCCGGTGCGGAACGGGCCCGGGTAGCCGCCCGAGGCGAGCACGACCGCGCAGCAGGCAGCGGGCGTCCAGGCGAGCGGCACCTCGTGGAGCCGCCCCGCCACTACAGCCTGGGCGATCTCGACCAGGTCGGTCGCCAGGAGGGGCAGGACGACCTGCGCCTCCGGATCGCCGAAGCGGCAGTTGAACTCCAGCACCTTGGGCCCGTCACGGGTGAGCATCAGCCCGGCGTAGAGCACGCCGCGGTAGGGGCGCCCCGCGGCGGCCAGCGCGGCCAGCGCCGGCGCGAGGATCTCGCGCTCGATGCGCGCCTGCATCGCTGGCGTGACCCAGGGCGGCGGGGCATAGGCGCCCATCCCTCCGGTATTGGGGCCGGTGTCACCGTCGCCCACGCGCTTGTAGTCGCAGGCGGGCACCAGGGGGCGAACTGTCTGACCATCCGCGAAGGCCAGCACCGAGAGCTCGCGCCCCTGGAGGCACTCCTCGATGACCACCCGCTCGCCAGCCGCACCGAACACACGGTCGACCAGGCAGGCGACGAGCGCGGCCTCGGCCTCGGCCCGCGTCGTGGCGACCGTCACGCCCTTGCCCGCCGCCAGCCCGTCGGCCTTGATCACCACCGGCAGCCCGAACGTGTCGAGCGCGCGCCGGGCGGCGGCCAGGTCGTCCGCCACAACGGCGCGGGCGGTGGGGATGCCATGGCGCTGCATCAGCGTCTTGGCCCAGGCCTTGCTGGCCTCGATGGTGGCAGCGGCGCGGGTGGGGCCGAACAGCGCTAGTCCCCGCGCCGCGAACGCATCGGCGATGCCGGCGGCCAGCGGCGCCTCCGGCCCGACGAGCGTGAGGTCGATCGCCTGCTCCGCTGCCCAGCGCGCCAGCCCGTCGATGTCCTCCGCCGCTAGCGGCACCGTCTCGGCCAGCGCAGCGGTGCCGGCGTTGCCCGGCGCGCAGTAGAGCTGGGGCCGCAGCGGGCTCTGTGCGAGCTTCCACAGCAAGGCGTGTTCGCGCGCTCCGGCCCCTACCACGAGAATGCGCATCCGCCTGCTCTCCCGCGGCTACTCCCACTCGATAGTGGATGGCGGCTTGGAGCTGATGTCGTAGACCACGCGATTGACGCCGGGCACCTCGTTGACGATACGGGTGGAGATCCGCGCGAGCACGTCGTAGGGCACGCGCGCCCAGTCGGCGGTCATGCCATCCTCGCTCTGGACGATCCGCACGGCGACCACATTGGCGTAGGTGCGGTAGTCGCCCATGACCCCCACCGTGCGCAGCGGGGTCAGCACCGCGAAGCTCTGCCAGACGCGGTGGTAGAGCCCTGCTTTCTTGATCTCGTTGACCACGATCCAGTCGGCGGCGCGCAGGATCTCCAGCCGCTCGCGCGTCACCTCGCCGAGGATGCGGATGGCCAGGCCGGGGCCGGGGAAGGGCTGGCGCCAGAGGATCTCATCGGGCAGGCCCAGCGCTGCCCCCACCTGCCGCACCTCGTCCTTGAACAGGTAGCGCAGCGGCTCGATGAGCGCGAACGGCATCGACTCTGGCAGCCCGCCGACGTTGTGGTGCGTCTTAATCCGCGCCGCGGCCTTGGTCTCCTTGGTGGTGCTCTCGATGACGTCGGGGTAGAGCGTGCCCTGTGCCAGGAAGTCGATCCGCCCCAGCCGGGCCGCCTCGTCGGCGAAGACCTGGATGAATTCCTCACCGATGATCTGCCGCTTCTGCTCGGGGTCGGTCACGCCCCGCAGGCGGGCGAGGAACCGCTCCGTCGCGTCGACGTAGACGACGTTCATCGCGAGGTGGCGACGGAACGTTTCCAGGCTGCGCTCGGCCTCGTCGCGGCGGAGGAGGCCGTTGTTGACGAAGATGCAAGTGAGCTGGTCGCCGACGGCGCGGTGGACGAGCGTGGCGGTCACGGCGGAGTCCACGCCGCCGGAGAGGGCGCAGATCACCCGGCCGCTGCCCACGCGGCGGCGGATATCCTCCACCGTCTCGGCGATGTACGAGCCCGGCGTCCAGCTCGGCTGGCAGCCGCAGATCCGGAACAGGAAGTTGGCGATGAGCTGCTTGCCGTGGGGCGTGTGGGCCACCTCGGGATGGAACTGCAGGCCGATCCAGCCCTGGTCGTTGCCCATGGCCGCTACGGGCGAGTTGTCGCTGTGCGCGAGCGCGCGGAAGCCGGGCGGGAGATCGGTGATGGCGTCGCCATGGCTCATCCACACGGGAAAGGTATCCGGCAGGTCAGCGAAGATCGGCGACGGGGGCGGGTCCACGGAGACGAGCGCGTGGCCGTACTCCCGCTTGGCGCTCGGGGCCACGGTGCCGCCCAGCTCGTGGGCCATGAGCTGCATCCCGTAGCAGATGCCCAGCACGGGCCGGCCCAGCCGGAACACGAACGCCGGCAGCCGGGGGGCGTCGGGCGCGTACACGCTCGCCGGCCCGCCGCTCAGGATGAAGCCCCGCGGGTTCAGGGCGCGCACACGGGCCTCGTCAACGTCGTAGGGGAGCAGCTCACAGTAGACCTGGCACTCGCGCACCCGCCGCGCGATGAGCTGGCTGTACTGCGAGCCGAAGTCGAGGATGACGATAGTGTCCCGCGCCGTCGGTGGCTCGGGCACGACCGGCCCGGCGGCGCGGCGGGGCGCCTCGGCACCCGCTCGCGCGCCGCCGATCTCCAGGTAAGTGGCGACTTCGATGTCGCCGCTCACCGCCACGCGGTGCGAGTCGCCGCTAGGCCGCCGGTGGCGTTCCGCTTCCCTGTCCGGTGGAGCCAGCAGTCCCTCCCCGCCCGGCTAGAACGCGCGGGCCAGCTGCCAGATCTTCCCCTCGGTCTTGATCGAGGGCGCGATCACCATGTCGACGGCGTGCATCTCGCCGATGTTCGCCGCGCCGCACATGCCCATCGACGTGCGCAGCGCCCCCATCAGGTTCTGCGTGCCGTCGGTGCGCGAGGTGGGGCCGAACAGGAGCTGCTCCAGCGTGCACTGGACCCCCACCCGGATGCGGGTGCCCCGCGGCAGCGCAGCGTGGGGCGTGGCCATGCCCCAGTGGTGGCCCCGGCCCGGCGCCTCGACCGTCTGGGCGAAGGGCGAGCCCAGCATGACAGCGTCCGCGCCGGCGGCGACGGCCTTGGCGATGTCGCCCCCGGTGCGCATGCCGCCATCGGTGATGATCGGCACATAGCGGCCGGTGCGCGCGCGGAAGTCGCGGCGCGCCGCCGCGCACTCCATCGTCGCCGTGACCTGGGGAACGCCCACGCCCAGCACCTCGCGGCTGGTGCAGGCTGCGCCGGGCCCCACGCCGACCAGCAGGCCGGCGATGCCGGTCTCCATCAGCTCGAGGGCGGCGGAATAAGAGACGCAGTTGCCGACGATGACGGGAACAGGCATCCAGCGGCAGAAGTCCCGGAGCGAGAGATAGCCGCCCGCGCGCGAGCGGTGCCGGGCGCTCGTGACCGTAGACTGGACGACGAAGATGTCGACGCCCGCGTCGACCGCGATGCGGCCATACTCGGCAGCGTTAGCCGGCGTGGCCGAGGCGGCCGCCACAACCCCGCCCTCCTTGATCTGCTGGATGCGGCGGCGGATCAGGTCGGGGCGGACCGGCGGGCGATAGAGTTCTTGCAGCAGCTCCGTGGCCCGCTCCGCGGGCGCCTCGGCGATCGCCGCCAAGGGCTCGCTGGGGTCCTCATACCGCGTCTGCAAGCCCTCCAGGTTGAGCACGGCGAGGCCGCCCAGCCGCCCGAGGGCGATCGCGAAGGCCGGGTCGACTACCCCGTCCATCGCCGCGGCAAGCACGGGCAGCGCGAAGCGGTAGCGGCCGATCTGCCAAGAGAGATCTACGTCCTCGGGATCGATGGTCAGCGAGCCGGGGACCAGCGCGACGTCGTCAAAACCGTAAGCGGGGCGCAGGCGTGCGCTCCCGCTCACGTGCAGATCGGCGGTACCGGATGTGAGCTGTTCTGTGGCCATCTACCCCTCCGTCACACTCCTAGGCCCTATCCCGGCTGCACGCTCCGGTCACCAGCCGTGGCCGTAAGGCCTGTACAAAAATGGCTCGAGCTATTCGCACTGCTCCCCTGGAGCAGTCACGACATCGCTGAGCCATAAACCCGCCTGCGGCGGACCAGCCTGCTAGTACCACGTGCACTACGGCTACGATACCAGACCCTTCCCGCACGAGTCAACTGACGGCATGGCCGCCTGCGGCGAGCCTCCCAGCACCCTGTACAAGATATTGTAGGCGTCCGCCGGTATAGCCGCAAGATATTGGACTCGCGGCGGGCCGTGGCGCCGTGCCCGCGCGCAACCGGCCGTGGCCTGCTTGTAACGTGCCGGCGTAGGGAGTACAGTGGAGATTGCCTGTGGGATAGCGGCCCGGATGCGGAGTCCACGGCGAGAGGAGGGATGCCCATGCGACGGTACCTCGTCAGCGGTTTCCTCGCGCTCCTGCTCGCGGGGGTGGGCCTGCCGGCGGCGCTGCCGGTGGGGGCCCAGGAGGCGATCACCGTCGAGCTGGCCCCGGTCGGGGGCAGCGGGATAAGCGGCCAGGCGACGGTGCAGCCCATGGATGGCCAGACCATGGTGGTGATCACGCTCCAGGGGCTCGAGCCGAACAGCCGCCACGCGGCGCACGTGCACGGCGGCTCGTGCGGCGGGTCCGTCATGTACCCGCTGACGGTCGTGGTGGCCGACGCCGAGGGGAACGGCACCAGCACCTCGATGGTCGCCGCCACCCCCGACGCGAGCTGGTGGATCCAGGTACACCGCGCGGAGAGCCCACCGGGCCCCGGCATCGCCTGCGGGCAGGTGCCGAGCTAGCCCCGCGCCACTTACCCGCCATCCGCCGGGCCCGGCTCAGGGGGCTGGCGAGTCTCCTCGCCGCCAGCGCGCTGGCCGGCCGCGGCCCGGCCGCGCCGCCGCCGGGCGGGCGGGCGGCGCCGTGCCGGCGCCTCCCTGCTTGTCTGGGTCCCGTCATCCCGCGGCGCGCTAACCGGTGCGTCTGCAGGGGCGGGTGTAGTGGTGAGCGTCTCCTGCCCGTCGGGCGGCTCGTGCGCCGTGGGCTCGGGAGCCTCGCCCGCGGCCGGCGGCGAGGGGAGCGGCTCGACGAAGTCGGCTGGCACGAGCGGGCTGAAGCGAGGGGCGGGCGCGGGTCTGACCTCCTCGGCGGCCGCGGTGCGCTCCAGCTCGACCTCTTCCTCCAGGGCCTCGGTACTGGCCTCGACTAGCTCGAGCCGTGGCGAGGCCGCGGGCGGGGGCGGAGCGCCCTCGGCCGGGAGCGGCGGGGCGGGCTCCTCCACCGCGGGCGGCGCCGTGACGGGAGCCTCGCCCACCGGTGCAGGTGGCGCCGCCGGCGCTGCGGCCGGGGGCCCGCTCTCGACCGGCGCGGGCGCGCTGCTCGCAGCCGCGGCACTCGCCGCCTCGCCGGCCGCCTGAGCGCGGCCGCCACCCCGCCGGCGCCGCCGGCGCCGCGGCGTGCCCCCGCCCTCGCCAGCCGGTCGTGTGGCCGGCCCCTCGCCTTCGCTAGGCACAGCTTCTCCGCCCGGGCGCAGCTCCACCGCGGTGGGCTGCGGGCGCGGCTCGCCCGGCCGGCGCCCCTCCCCTGCCGGCCGCGCCTCGGTGACCAGCCGCGGCCCCCGTGCCTCCGCCGGGGCGCCGCGGGAGAGCGGGACGATGCCAGCGCGCTGGTGGGTTGCTACGGGCACGCCGGTCCCCCGCACGAGGTCGCGGTAGGTGACGTATTCGTCGGCCAGGCGCCGGAGGGGGAGTGCGGTGCGGTCGCTGCCCACCACGATCGTGCGCGTGCCGCGCAGGCGTGCGAGGCGCGCGAGCGGGAGGATGTCCTTGTCGCTCGTGACGAGCACCAGATAGTCGGGCGCCACACGCCAGAGGATATCCACGCCGTCTGCGACCAGCACCGTGTCTGCTAGACTCTTGCCGGGCTGGTCCGCGCCGCTGCGGAAGACGGGGGCGAAGCACGGCTCGATTCCCGCTTCGTAGACTGCGAGGCGCTCGTTTGGGTCGCTCCAGTCGGCGTATGCGCGCGCCACGATCACCGTGCCATAGCGCTGAGCGAGTTCGACCAGGCAACCGAGGTCCAGCGGGCGGCCCGGCAGGTCGTAGCTCGCGCCGATCTCCAGATTGTCGTAGTCGATCAGCAAGGCCACTGTCGGCCGATCGCGATACATGAGGGTCACCTCACCTCAGAGGTCGCGGCGCGGAGTGTACACGGGGAGGGGATGGCACAACACAGCCGCGAGCTGTCTCATGAGACAGGCCTGGGTTTGTTTCATTGTAAGAGATGGGTATCCGGCGCGCACAGGCACGCGGGCGGACCGGTGGGAGGCCCGGATGCACCCCGGCACGCTCCCGCACTAGGGTATGCCGGGCGGCACGCTAGCTCTCCAGAAGGTACTCTTCCCGCAGCAGGTCGTCGAAGGTCTGGCGGCGGCGCATCAGCCGCGCCTTCCCGTCGGCAACTAGCACGACCGCCGGCTTGGGCGCGAGGTTATAGTTGCTGGCCATGGCCAGGTTGTAGGCACCCGAGGCCGGCAGGGCCAGCAGGTCCCCCGGCCGCAGGGCCGGCAGGTCGATCTCCCGGATGAGCACGTCGCCCGACTCGCAGTACTTGCCGACGATGGTCACGCGCTCCAGGGGGCCGCTGTCGGCGCGGTTGGCAAGCAGGGCGCGGTACACCGCACCGTACAGCGCCGGCCGGATGTTGTCGGCCATCCCTCCGTCGACCGCCACGTAGCGCCGCACGCCGGGGATGTGCTTGATGGCCCCGACCGTGTACAGCGCTACCCCCGCCTGCCCGACGATCGAGCGACCGGGCTCGAGCGTGATGCGCGGCGCGGGCAGCCCGAGCCGCGCAGTCTCCGCCCGGACCGTGCCCCCCACGAGCGCCGCCGCCTCGTCGTAGGCCGGCGGGTCGTCGGCTTCGGTGTAGGCGATGCCCCACCCTCCCCCGGGGCTGAACTCGCGGAGCTGGAACCCGTAGCGCGCCTGCATCTCGGCCGCAAAGGTCAGCACGATCCGGATAGTCTCCACATACGGCTCGAGTTCGAGGATCTGAGAGCCGATATGGGCGTGCAGGCCGAGCAGCTCGAGGCCGGGCGCGGCCAGCGCGGCCCGGACGCCCTGCTCGGCATCGCCCGTGCTAATAGGCAGGCTGAACTTCGAGTCCAGGATGCCGGTCTTGCGGTACTCGTGCGTGTGCGCCTCGACCCCGGGGCCCACGCGGAGCAGCACCGGCTGGCGCACGCCGCGCCGGTGTGCCAGCTCAGCGAGCAGCTGCAGCTCGTAGAGGTTGTCGACCACGATGCGGCCCACGCCGACGGCGAGTGCCTGCTCCAGCTCCGCGACCGACTTGTTGTTGCCGTGGAAGTAGACGCGCTCTAGCGGGATGCCGGCGCGGGTCGCGGCGTAGAGTTCGCCGCCGGAGACGACATCGAGGCCGAGGCCCTCCTGGGCGACGATCTGGAAGACCATGGGCGCGCCCAGCGCCTTCGCGGCGAACAGCACCAGGCCGTCGGGATAAGCAGCCTGGAGGCCCCGCACGTAGTCGCGACAGCGCGCGCGGATCGTGCCCTCGTCGTAGACGTAGAGGGGGGTGCCGTACTCGCGTGCCAGCTCCACGCAGTCGCAGCCGCCGATGACGAGATGGCCGGCGGCGTTGCGCCCAGCGCCCAGCGGCAGGAGGGCAGCCAGCGCCGCTGGTAGGCGCTCCGAAACCTCCACCCGGTCCTCCTTCCTCCTTTCCGTTTTTACTCCCCTCCCGGGGAGGGGGATGGCGCATCCAGGGCTAGCGGCTAGGAACTAACGACCAATCCGCAGGCAGCTCGTAGCGATAGACGCGGCTCAGGCCGCTGGCCGGCGGGACGACGCGGATGCGGCCTTTGCGCTTGATCTCCGCATAGGTATTCTGGAGCTGCACGATGCGCTTCTCGCGCAGGTTGAACAGCACGATCCCCGCGCATACCGGCCGGAGCGACATATCCCGCGTAGCCTCGTCGAGAATGCGGAAAACGGGTACCTCCTCGGGGCGGCAGTAGCGGAACGCCGCGTGGATACGCGCGAGGTTCTCGGGCGAGTTGTGCTCGTCGAAGACCGCCAGGCCGCTGAGCACGCGGTCCTTCAGCTCTGGCACGAAGGGGGTTGCGGCGTCGAGCAACTCCTCCAGCGTGCGTGGCTGTTGGGCGCAGGCCGCCACTAGCGCCTCGAGGACTGGACAGGGCGCGATGAAGCTGACGCGGGTGTGCGGGTCGATCACGGTGAAACGCATCAGGTCCACGAGTCATCCTCCCAGGCGAGCGCCCGGCTCTTGATGATAGCATAGCCTGCCGGGCGGCCCGCCTAGGCTGCGGCCTCGAGCCGGGCGATCCAGGTCGCCGGCGCCCGCAGCTCGGCCGCGCTGGGCAGGGCAGCGGGCCCTTCCCAGACCCGGTTCAGGAACTCGATCCCCCGCGCGGCCACTACCGCGCGCACGAAGGCCTCGCCAAGCGCGTACTGCTCGAGCTTCAGGTTCAGGCCGGTGACCTGCAGGAGCCAGCGCTCGAGGGGCGCGCGCTGCTGCTGGCGGGCCGCGAGGCGGGCCTCGATCTCCGCAAAGTGGGGCAGGAGCCCGCGTCCCACCTCGTGCATGACGTGGTTACTATAGCCCTCGAGGAGGGCCATGAGCACTTGGAGCCGCGACACCAGTGCCCGCTGCTCAGCGGTCATGAACGACTCTAGGAGGTTCCGCCGGTCCCGCAGCGCCTCCACGAGGCGCGCCACCCACTGCGCCAGCGGCACGCCGGGCGGGTGGCCGTCGGCTAGCTCCTCGACCAGGGTGCGGAGATAGGCCTGCAGGGCCGCGTTGAGATACTCGCGCACCCAGGGGTGGAGTTCGAACTCGTGGGCGTGGGTGGCCTCGTGGAGGGCGATCCAGGTGCGGAACTCCGTTAGCGGGAGCCTGAGCATCGCCACAAGCGTGCGGATATTAGGCTCGACGAAGTAGAGCCGGCCGGCCTCCAGCGGCTCCCGCCCGAGGAGGTTGATATCGTATTGCCCGAGCACCCGCCGCGCCAGATAGCCCAGGAGCAGGCCGAGCTGGCCGCTGAGCGCTAGCCGGCTCATCCCCGCCAGGGCCGCCGGCCCGGCCGGCTCGCGGCACACCCGCTGGCGGTAGGCCTCCTCGAGGGGCTGGAGCAGCCGCTGGAAGCTGCGGGCGTTCGCGCGGATCCAGGCTGGCCGGTCGAGCACCGCCACGACGGTTTGTGGCAGGGGCAGGCGCGTGCGGGTGTAGGCCGCGATAGGAGCCTCGATCCGCTCGAGCACCGCCCGGTACTGCTGCTCCAGGCCGGCGCGCTCGGCGGGCTCCAGGAGCGGGGCGCGGCCGCAGGTGCGGAGGGCAACGTCCACAGCCAGGTCCCAGTCGATCAGCTGCTGGGGGGCGCGGCGCCCATAGCGCTCGGCCGCGCCCAGCAGGAGCCCGGCCGCGCCGCCTAGTAGAAGGCCCATCCCCAACGCTCGGCCATAGCGGGGCATCTCGCCGCCTCCTCTCGCCACTCCAGCTCATTATGCCTGAAGGAGGCGGAGCGCTCCGGGTAAAACGTCGAACCGCGCCGGAAGGGTGCCGACCACCTCCCCATCGCTCTGCACCGGCAGCGGCTCGCCCGCGGCGACGTCCACACTGCGGGCGCGCAGCGCCGTCACCTTCGGATGGCGGAGGTGGCGGCCGGAGATCGCCAGCGGGAGGTGCAAGAGCAGCTCGAGGCGGCCTGCATCCCTCACCACGATCAGGTCGAGAAGCCCGTCGTCCAGACGCGCCTGGGGGGCGATGCGGAGGTAGCCAGCGTAGTTCGGGCCGTTGGCCAGGATGAACAGGGTGACGCGCGGCACCCGCCGCGGCGCGGTGTCGTCTAGCCGCAGCTCGAGGCAGGGGGGGACATAGCCGTGCAGCACGGCGAAGAACCCGACGACATAGGGGGCCGCGCCCCGCAGCAGGTGCCGCCAAGCGCGGGCCTTGGCCGCGACCAGGGCGTCGAAGCCCGTGCCGGCGTAGCTCGCGAAGTAGTGGACGGCGCCGGTCTGAAAGCGGATGCGTCCCACGTCGAGTGGCCGGGGCTGGGCCCGCGTGAGGTACGCGACCGCCGCGCGCGCCTGGAGGGGGATGCCCACGCTGCGCGCGAAGTCCTGGGCCGTGCCGCTCGGGAGCACGCCCAGCGCCGGCGGGGGGTAGCCGGCGGCCGCGGCGGCCATCAGGCCATTCAGCACCTCGTTGATCGTGCCGTCGCCGCCTACAGCCACCACGGCGGCGTAGCCCTCGACCGCCGCCTGGCGGGCCAGCCGCGCGGCGTCGCCGGCCTCGCGCGTGAAGGCGGAGTCGTACGCGAGGCCGCAGCGGCCGAGTTCGCGCGCGAGGTCGGGCCAGCGGCGGCCAGTCCGGCCGGCCCCGGCCGCCGTGTTCACGATGGCGAGTAGGCGTGGTCGTGCAGGGGCAGCGGTCACAGCCGCATTGTAGGCGACGCATCCTCGCAGGCCCAAGCGCATGGTGCGCACCAGTACCACCGGCTGCCGGCAGGCTGCCACGGCCGGGCGGCGCCGCGCGCTGGTCGGCGCCGGTCAGGGGGCGCTGAGCGGCGGAACGGTGGTGGGCGTCGGTACGGCGGGGCCGGCTGGCAACGTGGGCAGCGGCGTCGGGATGGGGCGTGGCGTCGGCAAGGGCGCGGCGGTGGCCTGCTCCATGGGGGCTACTACGGCGGTGGGCGTGGCCGCGGGCTCCATGGTAGGTGGCGGGAGCAGGAGGCCTGCGGTCGCGGTGGGGGGCAGCGTGGGGATGGGCAGCGGGGTCGGCGGCGGGGCCTGGGTGGCCGTGCTGAGCACGAGCGGGACGAACGTAGCTGCTGGCGCCGGTGGCGCGGTGGGCAGCTCTACCCCGATGGCGGGCGCGGGAGTAGGCGCCGGTGGCGGGGCCGCCTCCACCGTTGGGCCGGTGGTGGGTTCTGGGGAGGCGCCTCCTAGCGGCTGGAGCGCGGCCGGCGTCGGCTGGGACGGCGCCGCAGCCTCGGCGCCCGGCGTACCAACGGCCGTTGCCGTCGCGGTGGGTGGGAGCCCCCCACCACCCCCGCCCCCCGCGGTGGTGCCGCCCCCTGCTCCAGGGACGATCGGCAGCGGGGTGGCGATCACCGTGGGCGCACGGCGGAGCGGCGCAGTGAGCGCCGCCGCAACAGCGCCCAGGAGGAAGCCGGTGGCGAGCGCCGCGACGAGCAACCCCAGCCAGCCGCGGCGCGGGCGGGTGCGTCGCGCCTCGTCTGTTTCCGAGGCCATGGCCTCAGCGGTCTTCCGCGGCGGCCGGCCGCCGGCGGACCAGGCGCGCGATGCGGAAGGACATCACGGTAGTGCCTTCCTGGTTGCGGACGGCGTGCTGTGCAACGACGATCCCACGGTCGGGCTGCCGCGTGGGCCGCGTCTCGGTAATCGTGACGTGAACGCGCAGCGTGTCGCCCGGATAGACGGGGGCGTGCAGCCGCAGCTCGTCCAGGCCGAGGAAGGCCAGGCCGGTGGAGCGGAACCAGTCCTCCGCCATCACCAGCCCTTCCGCAATCAGCAGCGTCAGCAGCCCGGGGGCCACACGGCGGCGGAACACGCTCTGGGTCTCGTAGTACTCGCGGTTCACGAACAGCTCTTCGTAGAGGCCCGCGAGAGCCACTAGCGCGCCGATATCGTAGTCGAACACGGTGCGGCCGCGGGTCACGAACTCCTGACCGACCGCGAACTCCTCGAAGTACATGCCCCGCTCCTGTCTACCGGTCTGGCTGGGGAGGCGGCGCTGCAGGCAATGAAGGGCGTGCTTCCGGAGCGGGCTCGGCGACGACACCGGCCGCGCGGAGCTGCGCGATGGTCGCCGCGTCGAGGCCCAGCCACTCCTCTAGCACCGCCGCCGTGTGCTCGCCGAGCCGGGGCGGCGGGCGCCGGATCGCGGGCGCCTCCCCGTCGAACTGCACGAAGGGAGCGGTGAGGCGGATGGGGCCGAGCGTCGGGTGCGCCACCGTGCGCACCAGGCCGAGCGCAGCCACCTGCGGGTCCTCCAGCGCGCGGTCCACGGTGTTGATCGGGGCGGCGGGGATGCCGGCCGCCTCGAGGGCGGCGAGCCACTCTGCTACGGTGCGCTCGCGCGTGATCGCCTCGATGGCCGGCAGCAGCACCTCGCGGTGCCGCACCCGGTCGCCGTTGGTGGCGAACCGCGGGTCGTCGGCCCACTCAGGATGGCCTAGCACCGCGCACAGGCGGCGGAAGAGCCGGTCGTTGGCCGCGCCGATCAGGAAGTAGCCGTCGCGCGCGGCGAAGCCCTGGTAGGGCACGATCGAGGGGTGGGCGGTACCCCAGCGCCCCATGACCTCGCCGCAGAGCAGGTAGTTGCTCGCGGCGTTGAGCAGGAGCGCGATCTGGGTGGCGAACAGCGAGAGATCCACGCGCCGGCCCCGCCCCGTGCGCTCCCGCGCATACAGAGCCGCGCAGATAGCGCCGTGGGCGGCGAGGCCCGTTGCCATATCGAGCACCGGGACGCCCACCTTGGCCGGTGGGCCGTCGGGGTAGCCCGTGATGCTCAGCAGGCCGCCCAGGCCGCTCACCATCACGTCGTAGCCGGCCTGGTCCCGCCGCGGCCCCGTGCGGCCGTAGCCAGAGATGCTGCAGTACACGAGGCGGGGGTTGCGTGCCGCCAGCGTGGTGTAGCCCAGGCCGAGCCGCTCCATCGTGCCCGGGCGGAAGTTCTCCACCACGACGTCAGCGCGCTCCGCCAGCGCCCGGACCAGCGCCCGCCCCGCCTCCGTCTGCAGGTCGACGGCGAGGCTCCGCTTGTTCCGGTTCAAGGCCAGAAAGTAGGCGCTCTCGCCGTCGACGAACGGCGGGCCCCACTGGCGCGTGTCGTCGCCCACCCCCGGCCGCTCCACCTTGACGACGTCCGCGCCGTAGTCGCCCAGGAGCATGGTGCAGAAAGGGCCGGCCACGGCCCGCGAGAAGTCGAGCACGGAGACGCCGGCGAGCACGCCGGAGAACTCGTCCATCGGGTGGTGTCCTGGGGCGGCCTTATGCTATCTTGCCGCGGCGGCGCCCGGCATGGGTACGGTGGCCCAAGGCCATCGTGGACAGCCTAGCCACGCCGCGGCGGCCGTGTCAAGGCATTCGGGTGGGAACGCCATGGCTACCCGTTCGGTTCGGTTCGGGATCGTGCTCCCCACGCGCGACTTCCTCATGCGCGGGGACCAAGAGGGCTACCGGCGCGCCATCGCCATGGCCACGCGGGCCGAGGCGCTGGGCTACGACTCGGTCTGGGTGGGCGATAGCGTGGTGGCCAAGCCGCGGCTCGAGGTGTTCACCACGCTCGCCTATGTCGCGGCCTGCACCCAGCGCGTCGGGCTGGGCACGGCGGTGCTCCTCGCTCCCCTGCGCGAGCCGGTGCAGCTCGCCTACACCATGGCCTGCCTCGACCTGCTCTCGGGCGGGCGCACGACGTTCGGGATCGGCCTGGGCGGGCGAGACCCGGCGAGCCTCCACGAGTACCAGAGCGTGGGCGTCGACCCCGCCACGCGCGTCAGCCGCCTGGAGGAGATGCTCTTGCTGCTGCGGCGGCTGTGGACCGAGGAGCGCGTCAGCTTCGCCGGCCGGCACTTCCGGCTCACGGAGGTGACCGTGCTGCCGCGCCCCGTCCAGCCCGGCGGCCCCCGGCTGCTCCTCAGCGTGGGTAATGCGGGCCGGGTCAGCGCGCGCCAGGCGCGCCGCGTCCTCACCTGGGGCGACGGCATCCTGCCTAGCCGCGCCACGCCGGCCGAGTACCGTCAGGCCTGGGCGGCGATCGCGGCCGCGGCCGCCCGGCACGGCCGCGATGTGACCACGCTCGAGCCCGGCCTCTACTGGACCATTCACCTGGACGACGACGCAGCCCGCGCGGCGCAGGAGGCCGACGAGTTCCTAGTGGGCTACTACGGCCCGGGACGGCACTGGGCGGCGTGGTGGGGGCCCTGGGGCCCCGCTCGCCTCCTGCGCGAGCGCATCGATGAATATATCGCTGCTGGCGTGCGGCTCTTCGTCGTGCGGTTCGCTGCCTGGGATCCCCTCCGCCAGCTCGAGCGCTTCACAGAAGAGGTCTTCGCCTACTACCGCTGACCCCTCGTTCGGGGTGGACCGCTACCGCGGCGGCTGCGGCGGCTCGCTTGGCTGGGCGCGGATCTCATGTTGCCGCTGGTACTGCACCAGGGCATCCCAGGCGCGCTGGCGCTCCTCCGCGGTCGTGGCGCGATCCAGCGCCTCGAGCAGCGCGCGGAGTTCCGGCGGGAGAGGCTTGGGGGTATCCATCATGTACTCCTGTGGTCGCTAGGCCGGCTCCCGGCTAGCGGCATGCTGGTCCGGACAGAGAGGGATCGCGACCGGGCTCCCGCGGCAACCTGATCGGCGCGATGGCGGTGGCTATGCCCCCGAGCTGGCGGTGCGCTGTCCGGCATGCACACCGCTCGCTGGGCGGCGGGCGACCGCCGTGGCGCCACCTCCACAGCGCCACTCGTGGCCTCATTGTACTCTATGGGCGCGGGGCGCAGGCCGGCGGTTGACAGCGCTCCGGGGTTTCCCCATACTGCGGGCGCGACGCCCAGGCGCGACGGAGCGACATCGCGCCAGGCGGAGGAGGGCGATTGCCATGGGCACGATAACCGGTGCGGAGCTGCTCGTGCGCGCCCTGCGCGCCGAGGGCGTGGATACGGTCTTCACCCTGGTCGGCGACCACATCTTGCCGATCGTCGACGCGGCCGTCGATCACGGGATCCGCTTCGTCGATACGCGCCACGAGTCGGCGGCGATGCACATGGCGGACGGCTGGGCGCGCGCGACCGGGCGGACGGCGGTCTGTCTGGTGACCGGCGGGCCGGGCCACGCCAACGTCATGCCCGGGCTGGCCGTCACCTATACCGCGGAGAGCCCGGTGGTGCAGATCAGCGGCCGGGTGGAGATCGCGCAGGAGGGGCTGCTGGCCTCGCAGGAGCTCGACCAGGTGGGCATGGCGGCGCCGGTGACCAAGGCGGCCTGGCTGGTGCGCACGCCGGAGCGCATCCCGCAGGCGATCGCCACGGCCTTCCGGGTCGCGCGAAGCGGCCGGCCGGGGCCGGTGCACCTGACGGTGCCTCTGGACGTGCAGGAGGCGCAGGTCGAGGACACGCTCGCGGCCGGGCTGCCCGCCGCCGGCGCGCGGCGGGAGAGCCGCGCGCTGCCCGACCCCGCGACCGTCGAGCAGGCCGTGGACCGGCTGCGTGCCGCGACGCGGCCGGTGGCGATCATCGGCAACGCGGCGCGCTACAGCGTGGCGCCGGCCGCCCTCCAGGCGCTGGCCGAGTCCCTGGCCCTGCCGGTGTTCACCGTCGAGCAGGCGCGGGGGCTGCTGCCCGACGACCATCCGCTCTGCTTCGGGTATGCCGATCCGGCCCTGAACGGCGCGGCCCGGCTGCTCCGCCGCGCCGATGTCGTGCTGCTGGTGGGCAAGCGGCTGGACTTCCGCATCGGCTACGGCCGCCCGCCTGCGCTCGCCGCCGAGGCACAGCTCCTGCAGGTGGAGGCCGATCCCGCCGAGGTGGGCCGGAACCGGGCGGTCGATCTCGCCCTGGTGGGCGACCTCGGCGCCACCGTCGAGGCGCTGGCGGCCGCCGCGCACCATGGCCCCTCCACGCCGCGCGATGCCTGGCTGGACGAGCTGCGCGCCGCGCGCGAGCAGCACCTGGTCGCTCTCCGGGCGCTGGCCGAGGATACAGAAACCCCGCTACATCCCATGCGGGTGGCGCGTGCTGTCGAGCCGTTCCTGGACGCCGACACGTTTCTGGTGTTCGACGGCGGCGACTACGTCCAGTGGGCGCGCAGCTACCTCGCCGCGCGGCGGCCGGGCCGCTGGCTCCGGCTCGGGCCGCTGGGCCACCTGGGCATCGGCTTGCCCCTGGCCCTCGGCTGCCAGGTGGCTGCGCCGGACGCGCGCGTGGTGCTGTTCATCGGCGATGGCAGCCTCGGGTTCTACTTCATGGAGTTCGACACGGCCATCCGTCACCAGCTGCCTATCGTGGCCATCGTCGGCAACGACGCGACCTGGGGGATCGACAACGCCTTCCAGCTCGCCTACTACGGCCGGGCGGTGGCGACCACCCTGCGGCCGGTGCGCTACGACCGGCTCGTGGCCGAGCTGGGCGGCCATGGCGAGCACGTCGAGCGCGCTGAAGACCTGCCCGCCGCCCTCGCCCGAGCCTTCGCCGCGCGCCGGCCCGCGCTCGTCAACGTCGCGGTGCGGCGGATCCCCAGCCCGCTCGCGGAGGCGATGATCCGCCGGCGTCAGGCCGCGCGGGTCTAGGAGGGGCTCATGCAGGCGGGGCCGGATTGGCGGCAGAGCCTCGCCGGCCGGGTGGCCCTCGTGACCGGCGCGGCGTCGGGCATCGGCCGCGCTATCGCCCTCGAGCTGGGGCGCTGGGGCGCGCGCGTCGCCGTGGCCGATATCGATGACGCGGGCGCGATCGAGACGGTGGCCCAGCTCGGCGCTCAGGGGAGCGAGGGGCTGGCGGTACCGGTGGACGTGACCGACTACGCCGCTGTGCAGCGGGCGTTCGCCTTTGTGCGCGCGCAGTGGGGGCCTGTGGACGTGCTGGTGAACGCGGCGGGCTGGGACACGCCGGAGCGGTTCGTGGACAGCGCGCCGGCCACCTGGGAGCGGGTGCTGGCCGTGAACCTCAAGGGGGTGATCCACACCACGCACGTGGCACTGCCCGCGATGCTCGAGCGGCGCTACGGCCGCATCGTGAACATCGCCTCCGACGCCGGCCGGGTCGGCTCATCGGGCGAGGCGGTCTACTCGGCGGCGAAAGGTGGCGTGATCGCGTTCACGAAGACTATCGCCCGCGAGACCGCGCGCCAGGGCATCACCGTGAACTGCGTCTGCCCCGGTCCCACCGAGACGCCGCTGCTGGCGCGGTTCACCGCGGCCAACCCGGGCCTGGTCGAGGCGCTCCGCCGCGCCATTCCCATGGGCCGGCTGGGGCAGCCGGCGGACATCGCGCCGGCGGTGGCCTTCCTCGCCTCGGACGGGGCGGCCTTCATCACCGGCCAGACGCTGAGCGTGAGCGGCGGGCTGACCATGAGCTAACCGGTAGTGCACGCGGCAGCTGCTGGTCGGCGCCGCCCGCGGCCCGCGAGTTGCCCGCCCGGGCCGCTATTGGCTACAATGTGTTTGTCCGAGGCTGTGGGCGTGTAGCTCAGATGGGAGAGCGCGCGGTTCGCATCCGCGAGGTCAGGGGTTCGATTCCCCTCACGTCCACCACCGGCGCCGCGAAGGCGCCTTTTTTAATGCCGCGCAACGCACGGGACACGAGCCATCGCAGCATCCCAACCGTGGGGTTCCCTGTAGCAGCGCCCGAGAGAGCCGCAGTGGCCGCGAGGCCAGAGCGCAGCGGGGTTGCAGCGCTGTGACCCTCTCCCCCGGGTGACGCGGCGTCTGCCACAATGGACCCGAAGCCTACACGACCGCCGGGGGTGGGATGTCGGAGCGGGATGACCCATTCACCCTCGTGTCTATCGTGCAGCTGGGCGCCTTGCTGATCGGCGGGATGCTCCTCGGCTTCATGCTCACCGTCGGCCTCGTCGCCCTCGATGGACGCGCGGCTAGAGCAGCGGGCAAAGCGGTCCCTTGCGATCCGGGCGCCGCGGCGCCGGCCGCGGTCCACAGCCCTGCGCCGCGCCCGGAAGCGACCACGACGCGAGCGCCCGAGGCGCTAAGGAGCGCTGGGGCCTCGCCGAGCCCCGCTGCGGCGGCGCCCGTCAGCGCCGCGTCTCCGCCGCCCACCCCACCCGAGGAGCCCTCTCAGCTTTCCCTAGCTGAGGCACCGGAGGCGTCGCCAGCGCCCACGGAGCCCCATGCGGCAGCTGGAGATGCACCCGCTGAAGACGCCACGGAGCCTGCAGCACCCACGGACTAGCACTATGTCGCGGGCCCGCCGTGAGCGGCGGGCCGGGGCCGTGCGGAGCCGGGCGGCCACCGGGGCCTGCTGGCGTGCAGGGAGAGAGCTCCGCCAAGCTCCTCCGCCGTACGGGAATAGGCGAGAGGGCCTGTCGTGCGGCTGGCGCTAGGCGAGGGCGCAGCTCGGCGCGGCGCTTGACATGGTAGAACGTCTGTTCTATCATCGGGCCATGAGGCGGGCGCAGTACACCGAGATCCACTGCAAGACGGCCCTGAACCGCGTGCAGGGCATGCCGTTCAAGTGGTCGCTCAACCCTTATCGCGGCTGCACCCATGCCTGCCAGTACTGCTACGCGCGCGTCTCCCACACCTACTTCGGGCTGAATGCCGGCGAAGACTTCGAGACGAAGATCCTTGTGAAGGTGAACATCGCCGAGGTCCTGCGGCAGGAGCTGGCGCGGCCCTCCTGGGCGGGCGAGCCGGTGGCGCTGGGCACTGCGACCGACTGCTACCAGCCGGCCGAGGCGCGCTACCGGCTGACACGGCGCTGTCTGGAGCTGTTCGCCCGCTTCCGCACCCCGATCTCGCTGGTCACCAAGGGCACGATGGTCCTGCGCGACCTCGACGTGCTCCAGGAGCTCACGGCGCGTGCCGGCGCGACGGTCTACTTCAGCGTGCCCACGGTTGATCGCGAGCTCTGGCGGCGGACCGAGCCCGGCACGCCGCCGCCCGAGCAGCGGCTGCGGGTGATGGAGCGGCTCGTCGCGGCGGGCATTCACGCCGGCGTCCTGCTGGCGCCGCTGCTGCCCGGCCTCTCGGCGACCCCGGCTCAGATCGAGCAGGCCGTGCGGGCGGCCGCGGCCCACGGCGCGCGGTTCATCGGGGCTGGCGTGCTCCACCTCGGCCCGGAGGTGCGCGAGCACTTCCTCGCCTTTCTCGAGCGGGAGTATCCCACGCTGGTGGAGGGCTATCGCCGCCTCTACGGGATGCGCTACGCCCCCCAGGCCTATGAGGCCCAGGTGGAGCGCCGGGTCCGGGAGGCGAAGGCACTAGCTGGGTACCAGGCGGTGTTACCCTCGCGGCGTGAGCCATCGGCCGCGCGGCGACCGCTGCAGCTGGCGTTGCCCCTCGCTACCAGCCCCGCGGGCTGAGTGAGTTACCTGGCAGGGGCGTTCCCTCGACGCCGCTGGCCATGCAGTACCTAGGATCCGGGCAAGCTGTGAGCTTGTCTCTGCGACAGCGCTACAGGTGACTCACGGACGCGCTTCCTCGGGCAGGCGAGCTAGGACTGCCGCGTAGACCTCGTGGGCCAATGCCCGGGCTTCTCCCGCTTCTTCCGGCGAGGGTTCTTCGGGCTCGCCGGGATAGCGGAACTTCCAGGCATACTCGGTGAGCCATCCGGCGCGGTCCACGACCGGTTGTAGGGTGGCATCGAGGGCTGCGGCCTGCTGCCCTAGCTCTTCGAGGTTATGCGTCCTGCGAAACGGCTCGTCGTGCCAGGCCAGAAAGGCCTTTAGCGCCTTCTCTGCGGCTTGCTGGCTGTGGAAGACAGCGCTTCCCCGTAGGGGTGGATGGGCCTGCAGCAGGTGGTCGGCGGCGCGCAGATCCATCAACGCCTTCGTGAGCCAGGCGCGTGTATCCTGCACGCGGGCGGGGTCATGCGGCATGGAGGAGCTTTCCTTCGCGGAGGATGGTCCCCGGCAGCGACGCCTTGAGGTGACGCCGCGCCTCGAAGTACGAGTGGGTGCACACCAGCACATCAGCTGCCGCGCCCGTGCCCCGGAGCGCCTCGTAGGCGAGCCGACTCCGCTTCCGTGCTGGGGGTGCATCATCGGGCACGACGACCAGGAGGTCGTAGTCGCTGTCTGGCCCTGCCTCCCCTCGGGCTACAGACCCGAAGAGATAGATGCGCTCGGGTTGGTAGGCGGCGACGAGCCGCCGCACGATCTCGGCCAGGACCGGATCGCGGGCGACGAGCTCCGCCTCCGGTCGCCGCCCCTGCGCTTCCGCGGTCATGCGTTGTCCTCTCCGCGCCGCCAGAGGCCGTCTGCTCCGATGTGCCAGTGCACCGCCTGGAGGTTCGTCACGAGCGACCCCGGAGCCCATAGGGCCTCTGGAGCCAGCTGCTCCAGCACGTTGCCAGTCGCTCGATTCCATCCCCCAAGTGCTTCTAACCGACCGCACATCGTTCCAGCAACCCGTGATCGCGCGTGGGCGAGAACACGTGTCGTCCGGATCACGGGTTCCTGCCCCGATAGCTCCGCTAGCAGTCACCGCGCCAGGCGCTAGGTGCCCCATTTCAGGTCAGGACGTCTCAGTGGAAGCAGGTCTACGAACCTGGGCCTGCATCTGCAGCGGTGCTCCTTTGGCTGCTGACTATCCTGCTCCGGTCTTGACCGCCTTGGACGCTTGCTTACCCCGATCGCCGCTGCGAGCCGAGCCTGGGAGGGGCAAGGGCGCTCAAAGATGCGGCGCGCCAGCGATCGCGGGAGCGGCCAGAAAGTGGCTTAGCAATAATGCTTAGCAAATGGGTTCGCCTGGTGGAGGTCGGCATGGCGCTCCGCGTCAAGGTGAGCAAGAAGCCTCAGAGCGCTGTCCCCTCTGAGGTGTGCGAGCAGCTCGGCATCAGGAGCGGCGACGAGCTGCTCGTCGAGCTTCGTGGCAGCTACGCTGTCCTGCTGCCCGAGCCCCGCGACTCCAGCCGGCGGCTCCGCGGGCTGCACCGCGCGGTCTGGGAGGGCGTCGAGCCCCAGGAGTAGGAACAGCAGCCCCTGGTCGCGACTGGCGCCCCGATGCGTGCACTGGCAATGAGGATCAGGCAGAGCGCCAATCCAGGTGTTCCCCCTGAGGGAGGCGGGCAATACGCTGCTCGATTAGCAGGGCGGCGCGCTCCAGGGGCGCGCACCTAGCGAGCGCGGCCTCAGCGCGGGGCGACGCAGAGGCTGCGGATCGCGGGCAGGCCGCCCAGGATCGGCCGGAAGGACTCGCCCCCGTCCTCGCTCAGCCATACCGTGCCATCGCTCATTCCAACGAAGACGGCGTCGGGATCGGCCGGGTCGCCGGCGACCGCGCGCGGCGCGGCGTACAGGTGCGCCGGCAGCCCGCCGGTCAGGCGCGTCCACGACCGTCCCTGGTCCTCGCTGCGGTAGAAGGCGCCGTCAGCACCCTCCGGCCGGCGCCACAGCGGCGGGGGCACAGCTGCGGCAGCCGTGAACAGCACCTGCGGCCGCGCCGGGTGCACCACCACTTGAGCCAGGTAGCGTCGGTCGAGCCCCTCCTCCACGGCGGCGAAGTGCAGGCCGCTATCGGTGCTGCGGAACAGGCCATCGCCGCCGGTGGCGATCACCACGGCGGGGTCATCCGGCATGATGGTGACCGAGTGCGCGTCGAAGTCCACGCCGTCCTTGACGTTCTGCCAGGTCGCGCCGCCGTCCGTGCTGCGGATGATCCAGCCCTCCTCAACGGCCCCGAGGATGAACGCGGGGTCGTCGGCGCGCAGCGCGAGGTGCTTGACGTGGCTGATGTGCGGCGGGTTGGGGAACGTCCACTCCTTGGTCTCCGGCAGCGTCCGGAGCTGCTCGCAGTCGAGCCAGGTATCTCCGCCATCGACGCTCTTGAACACCGAGGACGGCCCGGTGCCCGCGTACAGCTCCCCCGTGGCCGGATGCTGCGCCAGCGACCAGATCTCCTTGTAGATAATGCCCTCGTTGATCTCCTGCCAGCTCTGGCCGCCGTCGAGGCTGCGGTACATCCCCCCGCGCCCCGTGCCCGCGTAGAGCCGCCGCGGGTCCGCCCGGTCGACCAGCGGTGTCACCGGGCCCTTCCCCTCGAGGCCCAGCGAGCGCGCTGCGTACTGCGTGCCCTCTGCCCGCGCCTCGTACAGGCCGTTCACCGTCCCGACGTAGAGAACCCGCTCCCGTCCAGCCATCGCACCCTCCCCGCGGGCCCGCCCAGCCGAGCCCGCATGTACCGAGCCGTCCCACCGCCGGTGGGACGCGACGCCCTCTAGTAGAGTAGCGCGCGGCCCGCTCCCTGGGCATCCAGGGGCTCTGAGCGCGGCGGCCGTGGCCGCCCGGGTGGGACCGCGGCGCGCGGCGAGCGTTTCCCACTGGCCTGCGCCTGTCGCGGCGTCGCCCGCCCGAGCGCTCTAGTCCCAGGCCACCACGCCCATGCCGCAGCGCCAGGCGACCACCGGCTCGTAGGCGAGGATCGTCGCCGGCCGGCGCCCGACCGCGCCGAGCGCCACCAGCCAGGCCAGCACCTCGGACGTGCCGCCCGCCCCGCCGGCCTCCATCTTCTCGAGCGTCACCTCGCGGAGCACGCGCGCGGGGTTCCCCTCTGCCAGCAGCTCCAGGAACCAGCGATCCCACTGCTCGTCCACGCTGAAGTAGCGCGGCCCCCCCGGCTCGTGGGAGAGGCCGCCGGTGGCGATGAGCGCCACCCGCTCCGCAGGTGGGCAGTGGTGCTCGACGATGCGCCGCAGCACGCCGCCCACCGCGTAGCACAGCTCCGGGCTCGGCCGGGGCGGCACGATGCAGTTCATCGTGATGGGCACCAGGGGAAGCCGGAGGTCCGGGGTGAGCAGGTGGAGCGGCACCGAGAAGTTGTCGTCGAAACGCAGCCGGTCGACCGGCGTGATCTGTATGCCGGCGCGGGTCCCCTCGCGCACGATGGTGCGCGCCAGCGCGGGGTGGCCGGGCACGCGGTACGGCGGTAGGTTCAGCCACTCGATGAACCACGGCTCGGGCCCCACGTGCTCGGCCGCGAGCGCCACGGCGAAGTCCGGCGTCGCCTCCACCGGGAAGTTCAAGATGTGGTCGTTGGCGATCATGATCATCACGGTGGGCGCGGCGCGCTCGAGCCGCGCCCGCAGGGCCTGGTAGCCCGCCAGCACGCGCTCGCGCTGGCCGGCCTCAGCGTCATCGAACCAGCCGGTGAGGCCCGGCGCGTGCGAGGCGGCGAAGACGCCCACGAGCTCGCCCATGGCTCCTCCGCGTCAGCGCGGGGCCGCGGGCTCGGCGATGGAGCGGCGCAGCATCTCCGCGGCCACGCTGGTGTTGCGGTTGTTGGCCGTGCCGTAGAGCAGGCGAGAGAGCTGGGCGACCAGGTAGGGATGGCCGCCCAGCTCGATCAGCCCCTTGAAGTCGCGCGCGCGGACGGCAGCTCGCTCGGCCTCGGAGAGGCCATAGTCGGCCATGACCCCTTCGAGGTCTTGGAGCAGCCGTGCCCGGGCGGCGGCGTCCAGGCGGACCTCGAAGATCAAGCGGTTGATGCGTGCGGTCTTGTCGAGCTTGGCCAGCAGCCCCTCCTGCACGTCCCGACGCAGGGCGGAGCGCTGCCCCTCGCTCTCCAGGGGGATAGCCATCGCCGCCTCCTCGACGCTAGCGCCGGCTTTAGCGGCCGTCGGCGGGCGTCGCCGCGCGCTCGGACATCGGCACCCCCCCGACCGCCCAGTGCTCCGGCGGCACCTCCTGGAGCAGGACGCGCACCTGCGCCGGCTGCACGCCGAGGGTGCTCACGACGGCGTTCGTGACCTGCTCGATCAGCGCGCGCTTCACGCCGGCGGGGCGCCCGGCCAGTAGCTCGATGTGCACGATCGGCATGATCTCCTCCTGCTAGCACGCGCCCTGGCGATCACAGGGCGATACACACGTTCTTCGCCTCGGTGTAGAACTCCCAGCTGTGCCGGCCGCCCTCGCGCCCGATGCCGCTCGCCTTCGCGCCGCCGAAGGGCACGCGGAGGTCGCGCACGAACCAGCAGTTGACCCACACCGTGCCGACCACCAGGCGAGCCGCCACGCGGTGGGCCTGGCGCAGGTCGTTCGTCCAGATCGTGGCGTTCAGGCCGTAGGGCGTGTCGTTGGCCAGGCGGATCGCCTCCTCCTCGGTTTTCACCGGCTGGATGGTGACCACGGGGCCGAAGATCTCCTCGCGGCAGATGCGCATGTCGGGGCGGACATCGGTGAAGATGGTCGGCTCGAGATAGTAGCCCCGCTCCAGGCCAGGCGGCCGCCGGCCGCCGGTGACCAGCCGCGCCCCCTCCTCCTCGCCGAGCTGCACGTAGCGCGTGACCCGCTCGTAGTGCGGCTGCGAGACCAGCGGCCCCATCTCGGTGGCGGGGTCGAGCGGGTCGCCGAGCCGCAGCGCCCGGGCGGCAGCCACGAACTTCTCCAGGAAGGCGTCGTAGATCGACTCCTCGACCAGGAAGCGCGGGGTGGCGAGGCAGACCTCGCCCTGGTTGAAGAACGCCGAGCGCAGCGAGCCGGCCACGGCGGCATCGAGGTCTGCGCTGGCGAAGATGAGGTTGGGTGCCTTACCCCCCAGCTCGAAGGAGACGCGCTTCAGGCCCGGCGCCGCGGCCTGCATGATGGTCTGGCCGGTCGTGGTCTCGCCCGTGAAGGAGACCAGGTTCACCATGGGGTGCGAGACCAGGGCCGTGCCGACGGTGGTGCCGGGGCCGGTGACGACGTTGAACACGCCCTCGGGCAGGCCGGCCTCGGCCACGATCTCCGCCAGCGCTAGGGCGGTCAGCGGCGTGTAGGAGGCCGGCTTCAGCACGCAGGTGTTCCCCGCGGCCAGGCAGGGGCCGACCTTCCAGGTCGCCAGGAGCAGCGGGAAGTTCCAGGGGGTGATGAGCGCCGCGACGCCCACCGGATCCCGCAGCTCGTAGTGCAGGAACTGGTTGTCCACCGGAACGCAGTCGTTCGTGACCTTGGTCAGGTACTCGGCGAAGAAGATGAAGTTCAGGGCGGAGCGGGGGATGTCGAGCGTGCTGCTCTCCCGCACCGGCTTGCCGGTGTCCAGGCTCTCCAGCCGGATCAGCTCGTCCTTGCGCTGGAGGATCAGCTCTCCGACCCGGCGCAGGAGGGCGGAGCGCTCCGCGGCCCGCATCTGCCGCCATGGGCCCTCGTCGAAGGCGCGGCGGGCGGCGCGGACCGCGCGGTCCACGTCCGTGGCGTCGGCCTCCGCGATGTGGGCCAGCACCTCACCCGTGGCAGGGTTCACGTCAGCGAAGGTGCGGCCGCTGCTCGGGGCGACCCAACGGTTGTCGATGAACAGCTGCTTGACAGGAATCTGGGGCGCGACTGCAGTCATAGCTGGCCTCCAGGTCAGGTGTCGGGCGCGGGCCGGCAGTGCGCCTCATTGTATGCGAGGGGCCGCGGCCCTGTCAGGCGACTTGTTGGGCCCGCCAGGATGGGCTAGAATGAGTCCATAGAGAGGTCTTCTCGGGCGGAAGTGGCTCAGTGGTAGAGCATCTCCTTGCCAAGGAGAGGGTCGCGGGTTCGAATCCCGTCTTCCGCTCCCAGGCTCACTCCCCAGGCCCGGTGCATGTGCCTCGACGATGGGCTCGCGTGGTGGGCCCATGGTTGCCGGCAGGCGAGCCGCGTGACAGGCCCCACCAGCACCCGGGACCTCACGGAAAGGCGGCAGACCGGCCGTGAAGATCACCACTCAAGAGCTGGAGAGCAGCCAAGTATTGCTGGAGATCGAGGTCGAGCCGGCGCGCATGGAGCGGGCGCTGGACCAGGCGTACCGCCGCATCGCCAACCGCCTCAACGTGCCGGGCTTCCGGCGGGGCAAGGCGCCCCGCCCGCTCGTGGAGCGGATGGTCGGCCGGGAGACCCTCCTCGAGGAGGCGCTCGAGCAGCTGGTGCCGGCGGTGTACCGCGAGGCGGTGGACCAGGCCGGGCTGCGGCCGATCGAGGACCCCACGCTGGAGGTGGTCGAGACCGAGCCCCTGCGGATCAAAGCGACGGTGCCGGTGCGCCCCAAGGTCCGTCTGGGCGACTACCGCAGCCTGCGCCGTGAACTCGTGGTGCCGCCGGTGACCGAGGAGCAGATCCAGGGGGTGCTCGAGCAGCTCCGCGAGGCCCATGCGATCTGGGTGCCGGTGGAGCGCCCGGTGCAGTGGGGCGATCGGGTGGCCATCGACGTGCACGGGGCGGCCGGTGCGGCGGTGCTCGTCGACCGGCAGGACGTAGAGTACGAGGTGCGGCCCGACGACCCGCACCCGGTGCCGGGCTTCGGCGAGCAGCTCGTCGGGCTGCGGGCCGGGGAGGAGAAGGCTTTCACCATCCGGATTCCGGAGGACCACAGCGACCGCGAGCTGGCGGGGAAGGACGTCGCCTTCCGCGTCCGGCTCCACTGGGTCAAGGAGAAGCAGCTGCCGGAGCTCGACGACGCGTTCGCCGCCTCGGTGGGGGCGTTCAATACCCTCGCGGACCTCCGCGCCCATGTGGAGCGCGAGCTCCGGGCGCGCGCAGAGGCGGCTGCCCGCCGCGAGCTGCAGGAGGCCGTTGTGGAGGCGGTGGTGGGCGTCGCCTCCCTGGAGCTACCGCCCCAGGCGGTCGAGAAGCAGGCCGAGCGGCTGCGCCAGCGCCTGATCAGTTCGCTTGACAAGCAGGGGATCACGGTAGAACAATACCGGCAGCTTACCCAGAAGTCCGCCAGCGACCTGGACGAGGAGCTGCGGGCGGAGGCGCGCCGCGACCTCACGCGGGCCTTCGTGCTCGACGCCGTGGCCGAGGCGGAGCAGATCGAGGTCGATCCGGCCGAGGTGGAGGCGGAGATCCGCCGCGTCGCAGGGGATGGGGCGCAGGGGGCGCGGGCCGCGGAGGCTGCCCTGGCGCGGCCCGCGATGCGCGAGCGCGTCGCGGTGCTGCTGCGCGAGCGGAAGGCTGTTGAACGCCTGGTTGCCCTGGCCACAGGCCAGGCGGATCAGTCCCCTGTCGCCGCACAGTCCGCGGAACCCAGCGCGGAAGGGCAGGCGTCCGCCTAGCAGTGCCCGCTGCCCTCGCGTTGCGCTACGATCCGGGTGAATCGCCGCGAGGCGCACCAATGCACGGAGGGCCAAAGGCATGACGAATGCGCGGGGAACGCGGGGCCAGTACCACTGCTCGTTCTGTGGGAAACCGCAGGATCAGGTGCGCCGCTTGATCGCCGGGCCGGGGGCGGTCTATATCTGCGACGAGTGCGTCGAGCTCTGCCGCGAGATCATCGACGAGGAGACCCCCCCGCCTCCCCGGGCCAAGCTTCCCCTCGCTAAGCTCCCCACGCCAAAGAAGATCTACGAGCAGCTCAACCAGTACGTCGTCGGCCAAGAGCGCGCGAAGAAGGTGCTCGCCGTAGCGGTCTACAACCACTACAAGCGCGTCAACGCGGGCATGCAGGTCGACGACGTCGAGCTGCAGAAGAGCAATATCCTCCTCCTCGGCCCGACCGGCTCCGGCAAGACCCTCCTCGCCCAGACCCTGGCCAAGATCCTCGACGTGCCCTTCTGCATCGCCGATGCCACGGCCCTCACCGAGGCCGGGTACGTGGGGGAGGACGTCGAGAACATCCTCCTGCGCCTCATCCAGGCGGCCGATTTCGACATCCCGCGTGCCGAGCGGGGTATCGTCTATATCGATGAGATCGACAAGATCGCGCGCAAGGGCGATAACCCCTCCATCACGCGCGACGTCTCGGGCGAAGGGGTGCAACAGGCGCTCCTGAAGATCCTGGAGGGCACCATCGCCAATGTGCCCCCTCAGGGCGGGCGCAAGCACCCCCACCAGGATTTCATCCAGATCAACACGACGAACATCCTCTTCATCTGTGGCGGCGCTTTCGAGGGGCTCGACAACATCATCGCCCAGCGCATCGGCAAGAAGCGCAGCATCGGCTTCCGGGCCGAGCGCAGCACCGAACCAGAGAAAGATACGGCCGCGCTCCTGCGCCAGGTCACCTCGGACGACCTGCTGAAATACGGGCTGATCCCCGAGTTCGTGGGGCGGCTCCCTGTGGTCGTGAGCCTCGATCCGCTGGACAAGCAGGCGCTGATGCGCATCCTCGTGGAGCCCAAGAACGCCATCACCAAGCAGTACGGCAAGTTCCTGGCCCTGGACAAGGTCGAGCTGGTGTTCACCGAGGATGCCCTCGAGGCCGCGGCCGAGCGCGCGCTACAGTACAAGACCGGCGCCCGCGGGCTGCGCACGCTCATCGAGGAGGTCCTGCTCGACGTCATGTACGAGATCCCCTCCCGGACCGACGTGCGCAAGTGCATCATCAACGCCGACACCATCCTCCACGGCAAGAGCCCCATCCTCCTCACGCGCAGCGAGCGCGTCGTCGAGATGGACGACCAGACCGAGGCCTCCGCCTGAGCCCGTTCCGCCCGGAGCGGCCCGCGCACGGGCCGCTCCGCTGGCATTTCCTCCACGCCGGCCCAGCGCGCCGCGGTGGCCGCCCTGCCCCTCACGAGCCAGCGGCCGCACCACTTGCACAACGCTAAGAACTCTCTTACTCTTAAGCTGACCGAGGCGAGAGGGGCGCCGCGCCGATCGCCGGCTGGGAGTGCGGCAGCGATCACGGGGAGGCGGCTACGTCTGCAGGTGGCCTTACGCGTCTGGTATGCACGGCCTGGGGAATCCGTGTGCTCTTGCCGGCCGCCGCGCTGCTGCTCAGCGTAGGCCTGGCCCTGGCGGCCCAGGGCGTGGCGAGCCGGCTTCCCGACGCCTTGGAGCGGTACTGCGAGGAGGCGCGCGCCAGCTTCGAGCGCAGCAACCAGCTCGCCCGCGACCTCGCCGCGACGCTGGAGGGCCTTGATGCTGAGGGGCCTGAGGCGACCGCCGCGGGGTTGGAGCTGGTCCGCGAGCGCCTTGCGCGGGAGCGGGCCCTCCTCCAGCACCTCGTGCCACCCGCGGGCGCGGAGGAGGTGCAAGCCCGGGGCCTCGCGGCCGTCGACGTGCTGCTGACGCTCGCCGATCCCGGCCTCGTCCGGGCTGCGCGGGCCGTGGACCGGGAGGCGCTGGGAGCCTATATCCGCGAGCAGTTCCTAGCGGCGCGGGCCGAGGCGCGAGCCGCCATGGCCGCGCTCCGCCAGACCGACACCCGCTGTGCCAAGCGGGTGGTACAGGGGGCGATCCGCCTGCTGAGCCGCTCCCGCTGAGGCGAGGCGCTGCCGCGCCGCCCGGGCCTACAGCTCGGCGGAGTCGAGCCAGAGCGTGACCGGCCCGTCGCCCACCATGATCACCTCCATCATCGCCCCGAAGACCCCGGTGGCCACACGTAGCCCATAGCTGGCCACTGCCTGCGTGAAGGCATCGACCAACTCCCGGGCCATCTCCGGCGGCGCCGCCGCGCCGAAGTAGGGCCGCCGGCCCCGCCGGAGGTCCGCGTAGAGGGTGAACTGCGAGACGACCAGCACCTCCCCCCCAACTTCGAGCACCGAGCGATTCATACGCCCGGCGTCGTCGGGGAAGGCGCGGAGGTGTACGACCTTGTCGGCGAGTGCCTTAGCGGTGGCCAGGTCGTCCTGCCGACCGATGCCGAGGAGCACCAGCCAGCCGGGCCCGATGGCCCCGACCACCTGGCCCTCGACGCGGACCTCAGCCGTGCGGACGCGCTGGAGGAGGGCCCGCACGTGGAATCCAGCTACGACTCGCTCGTGGCGGTGGAGGCTCCCGCCGTCTTCTCGCCGCTGCCCGACGCGGCTTTGCTCGGCGTGCCGTCGGTGCCGTTGCCCGCTGTGCTGGACTTCCCGTTCCCGCTGGCACTGTTGCGGTAGTCGGTGGTGTAGAACCCGCTACCCTTGAAGATGATACCCACCGGCTGGAGCACGCGGCGGAGCGTGCCGCCGCAGACCTCGCAGGCGGTGAGGGGGGCGTCGGCGAAGCCCTGGCGCTTCTCCAGGTGGGCGTCGCAGTCGGCACAACGGTACACGTAGATCGGCATCGTTACTCCTGGCCTCCGCGAGCTGGAATACATTCGCCTCGCATTATAACGAGGGATGTGTTAGATGGACGTTAGAGCTGCGGCGGGTCAGTCTTTCGCCCCCGCCTTCGTGTGCACTTTCTCTACCAGCGCCTGCCCGTCTTCCGGCGAGAGCCAGATGTAGGTATATCGCTCGACGAGGAGGCGCAGGTCGCGCCCGCTGGGCAGGGCGATGCCGCCGAAGTGGGGCGCCTTCATGATGCTGTTGATGAATACGTCGGTCTGCACCGTCACGATGCACCGCAGGGGGTCCTGCGGGTGGGGCTCGGGGTCGCTGGTGACGGTGCCCACGGCGTAGACGACGAACGGCCCGAGGGCGAAGTAGATCAGCCGGTCGCCAGCCGTGATCTCGAGCGGCGCTGCTCCTCCGCCGCGGGGCTCGTCGCGCGCTGCGCCGGCGGCCGCCGGGCCCGGCCGCGCCCCCACGGCGAGGGCGGCGGCGCGCTCGGCCTCGCCCCGGTAGTACCCCCGGCGATGGAGCACCTCGCGCGCCGGGGGCGGCTGGAGAAAGCCCACGACGCGCAGCCAGTATTGGTCGGCCACCGCTGCACCTCCGGCAGGGGCCCTGCTGCTCCGTTCCAGTATAGCTTAGCGCTCACCCCTCTCCCGCGCGCCGGCCGCGCCGGGCGCCGCGGTACAATTCGAGGGAAGACGTCGGCGGGAGCGGTGAAACGGCCATGGCGGAGACGGGCGCGCTGGAGGCAACGCAGCTGGTGGCAGCGGTAGAGGCGCGGGCCGGGGAACTCTACGACCTACTGACGGAGCTCGTCCGCGCGCCGAGCCCGAACCCGCCCGGCGACACGCGGGCGGCGGCGGCCGTTGCCAGCGCCTACCTCGCGAGCGGAGGCCTCGACGCCCGACAGCTCGGCGCGGCGCCGGAGCGCCTGAGCGTGATCGCCGCGCTCGACGGCGCGGCGCCCCGCCTCCTGTTCCTGTCGCATCTCGATACCGTCCCGCTGGGGAATCTCGACGCCTGGCAGGCGGATCCCTTCGGGGCGGAGGTGCGCGACGGGCGGCTGTATGGCCGCGGCGCCGCCGATGCGAAGGCCAGCGCGGCGGCTATGCTGCTCGCCCTGCGCGTCCTCGCGACCGCGCTGCCGCGGTGTGGCGTGACCCTGGCGCTCGTGGCGGACGAGGAGACGGGCGGCGCGGGCGTGCGCTACCTGCTCGAGCAGGGGGTGCTGGCGGCCGACGCCGTCGTGGTCGGCGAGACGACGGCGAACGAGGTGGCTATTGCTGAGAAGGGCGCCGCCTGGCTCAAGCTGCACACCTGGGGGCGCACTGCGCACGCCAGCATCCCGCAGGCGGGCATCAACGCCGCCCAGCGCCTGGTCCGCTGGCTGGACCGCCTCGAGCGCCACTTGGTCCCGCGGCTGGCGGAGCGGCGCCATCCCCTGGTCCCGCCCCCCTCGCTCACGCTCACCCTCCTCGCTGGCGGGGTCGCGCCCAACGTCGTGCCGGACCACTGCGAGGCAGTCCTCGACCGCCGCACGCTGCCCGGCGAGACGCTAGAGGCGGTGCGTGCCGAGCTGCTACGCGAGGCGGCAGCACTGGAGGCGGAGGACCCCGCCTGGCGCGCGACGGTCGAGGTACTAGTCTGGGCCGAGCCGTTCGAGACGCCGGCCACCGCTGGCATCGTGCAGGCCGCGCTGGCGGCGCGACGCCGGCTGGGCCTGGCCGCGGCGCCAGTCGGCTACCTCCAGGCCAGCGACGGCCGCTTCTTCGGCGCCCGCGGGGTGCCCACCATCATCCTCGGGCCCGGCCGCGCCGAGGACACGCATGTGCCCGATGAGTCGGTCGCGCTCGAGCAGGTGCTGGAGGCCGCCAAGCTCTACGTGCTCCTGGCCCACGAGCTGGCGGCCCAGGGCGCGCCCGAGGCAGCCCGGTGAGCGAGCCGGTGGTATCATCCCCCGAGCGCTAGCCGTGGGGAGGAGAGGGAGCGCACCCGTGCACGAGAGTGGCGCGCACGACCACGAACATGCCTACCTCGAGATCGAGGGGACCGAGAACATCAGCGCTTACGAGGAGACCACGCACCAGCTCATCACCCTCCAGTTTCACGAGCGCGGCCTGGCCCTCATGCTGAACTACGAGCAGGCCTTCGAACTCGCTGACGCGATGCAGAAGATCGTAGGGCACATCGGGCGGGGGCGCCAGCGCAACGGCGGCTAGCAGGCGCCAGCGCCGATCCCGCACACCTTGGCGAGGGCCGCCGGCGCTGGGATGGAGCGCGGTGGTGAGCGGGCTCGATGACAGCGGGGAGGCGGTATGGACCTCGAGGCCGAACTCGTCCAGTGGATGGACGAGAATGAGGCAGAGATGCTGGCATTGCTCCGCGAGGAGGAGAGCCGCTTCCGCGCCTTGCACCCCGGCAGCGATCCCTTGGACGTGCGTATCCACGCCACAGCCATGGCCAACCGGCGGTTCATCGCCCGAGCCCTCGGCGAGGTGCTGCCGCGGTATCTCCGCGAGCGGTCGTGAGCGGGGGCGATGGAAGCGGAGGAGAGCCGTATGGCGGAGGCATCGCGCCCGACGCGCTTGGCGCTCGTGGTGAAGAGCGATACGTTCGAGGATATCCTGCTGGCACTGAGCTGGGCAGGGATCGCCGCTGAGTCCGAGATGGACGTGTGTCTCTTCTTCACCAACCGCGCCGCGCGGCGGCTGCACCGCGATGGGTTTGCCGACATCGCCCAGCCGGCGCCCAACGATCCTGTCGGGGCGCTGTTCATCGACCGGGCGGAGCAGCTGGGCTTCACTGACCTGCGCGACCTGCTCCGCCAGGTGAAAGCGACCGGGCGAGTCCGCATCTACGTGTGCTCGCGCGGGGCGCGGATCTTCGACCTCCGGCCGGACACGCTGCTCCCCGAGGTCGACAGCGTGCTGGGCACGGCGACGTTCCTGCTGAACGAGGCGCGAAATGCCGACATCTTGCTGACCATCTGATAGGCGCTCCGTGCAGGCTCCCTTGACCACCGCGTGTATGCCCCCGAGCAGGGAGTGGCGCGCAGAGAGTGGGTCGCTCGGCAGCCGGGAGGGCGCAGGTGGACGCGAGGCCTGCTAGCGCGAGCACGAGTGGACTAGCAGCCGCGCGTGAGCTAGAGCATGAAGGAGGTGAGCGATGCAACACGCGGTCCGAATCGTGGCGACGGTTATCGGAGCACTCGCCGGTGCGCTGGTGGTGGCCGCCTGTGGGCCGAGCGCGCCCGCCGCGCCCACCCCCCAGCCGGCCCAGGCGGAGCCGAAGCCGCCGCCCGCCGCGGCGCCGCGCATCCAGCTCACCATCGGCTACGGCGCCATCACCGGCTCGTACATCCCGCTCTGGGTGGCCCAGGAGATCGGGAGCTTCGAGAAGTACGGCCTCGAGGTCGAGCTGTCGTACCTGCCGGGCAACACCGGCCCGCAGTCGCTCGTCTCCGGGCAGGTGCCGGTGGTGGCGCTGAGCGGCTTCGCCTCGGTGCCCTCCATGGTGGAGGGCGCGGACCTGGTGATGGTCGCGGCGACGGTGCAGCGCCTGCCGGCGGTGGTGTACGGGACGCCGGGCGTGGAGACGCCCGAGGCACTGCGGGGCAAGCGGCTCGGCATCACCCGGCCCGGCACGCTGACGCATTTCGGCGCCCTGGTGGCGCTGCGCGAGTGGGGGCTCCGCCCCGACCAGGACGTGACGCTCGTCAGCATGAGCGAGAACCCCAATATCCTCTCGGGGCTGGTAGGCGGCGCGATCGATGCCGGGGTGCTCACGGAGCCGACGGGCTTCAACGCGGCTAAGCTCGGCTATCCCGTGCTGATGGACCTGGCGGCCTACCCGCGCGAGTACATCGCCGCGGGCTTCACGACCACGACCGCCTATCTCCAGCAGCAGCGCCCCGTGCTGCTGAGCATCCTGAAGGCGTTCGCCGAGGGGCAGAAGCGGTTCTACGAGGACAAGCCCTTCACGCTCGAGGTGATCCGCAAGTACGCGCGCTACGACGATCCGGAGGTGCTAGAGAAGACCTACACGCTGTACGCCGAGCAGTACTTTGTAAAGGTGCCGCTGCCGAGCGTGCAGGGCATCCAGAACATCCTGGATGACTATGCTCAGGTGAACCCGCGCGCCCGGGAGGTCGACGCGACGCGGCTAGTGGACCCCAGCCTGGTCGCCGCGCTGCAGCGCGAGGGGTTCTACCGCGCGCTGGGGTTCGAGTAAGCGCCGCTCAGATCCCCAGGAGCTTGCGGGCGTTGTCGAGCAGGATCTTCCGCCGCACCTCGGGCTTGAAAGGGAGCTCCTCGAACTCCTGTAGCCAGCGCTCGACGCTGATCATCGGCCAGTCGGTGCCAAAGAGCACCTTGTCCTGCAGGATCGTGTTCGCGTACTGCACCAGCGATGGCGGGAAGTAGCGCGGCGCCCAGCCGGAGAGGTCGATGTAGTAGTTGGCCTTGTGGCGGGCGATCGCCAGGCTCTCCTCCTGCCACGGCCACGAGGGGTGGGCGCCGATGATCGTTAGCTCGGGGAAGTCCGCGGCCACGTTGTCCAGCCCTGGGATGGGGCGCCCGTAAGTGAGCTTGAAGCCCATCCCGCCCGGCGTGCCCGCCCCGGCGCCCATCATCCCCGTGTGGAACAGCACGATCAGCTTGCGCTTGGCGCACTCCTCCCACAGCGGGTAGAAGCGCTTGTGGTGCGGGTGGAAGTGCTGGCGGCCCGGATTCAGCTCCCCGATGCCGCGCAGCCCGAGCTCCTCGTGGCAGCGCTTGATCTCCTCCAGCGCGGCCTTCCCCTTCCACGGGTCGATGCAGCCGAAGGCGATGAAGACGTCGGGATGCCGGCGCTGCGCCTCGGCCAGGTAGTCGTTGGGCACGGGCTTGATGCCCGAGGTGGTCTCGTCGTCGGTGTTGAGGAGGACGGCCATCATCTGCTTCTCGCGGTACATGTCGGCCATCTCCGCAAACGAGACCGGCCTATTCTCGCGGCCAAAGTAGCGCGCCATCTGCTCGGCCCGCGCGCCCATCGCCCGGATCATCTCCTCGGTGTGGGGATGGGTGTGGATGTCGATCGCCTTCAGCTCCATCGCTCGCTCCTCGCGGCGCGCCCCCTCGCAAGGGCGGCATAGCCGGGGTATGGCGCGGGCGCCGCACGATGCCTGGCGCCCGGGTGCGGGTTTATAATAGCCGCAATCCAACCCGGCCTTCGCCTTTGCCTGCCCCAGGCCCCCTGGTGTGTGTTGCCCATCGGCTCCAACCCGGGATGTAGCGCGAGGTGGGTGCGGCCGGCGGGCACACCTCCGCGGCGGATCTCCTAGCGGGCTGGATGGCGCGCGGGCACGGTGGGGGAGCGGCGAGCGCAGTAGCGGAGGCCGAAGGTGAGGAGGCAAGCATGGCCCAGGTAGGCGAGCGGCTAAGCGGCCAGCAGGCGCTGCTGGCGGAGATCCGGGCGCGAGGCGAGCGGGCGCACACACCGGGCGCCGTGTCCCAGCCGGCGCGCGGCGTGGAGAGCTGCTGGATCGAGGTGCCCGCCGATGAGTTCGCCGATGCCGTGGTCCAGAGCATGGCGATCAACGGCGTGGACTATCTCTTCTTCAGCTCCGGCTCGGACATCGGCTTCTACCAGGAGGCGATCGTCAAGGCGCGGGTGCTCGGCCGGCCGGCGCCGCGCCTCCTGAACATGCTGCACGAGAACGCGAACCTGAACGCGGCGATCGGCTACGCGCTGGTCTCCCACCGCCCCGCCGCGACGGCGGCGCACGTGGAGCTGGGCACGCTCAACTACGGCGGGGCGATCCACAACGCCTGGCGCAACGAGGCACCGATCCTCATGACCGCGGGCATGCCGCCGCTCTCCTATGGGCGCTCGCGGCGGGGCGGCCGCGACCAGGCGGTCTTCTGGCCGCAGGAGCTATACGACTACGGCCAGATCGTGCGCCAGTACGTGAAGTGGGACCACGTGCTCAACCCGCTGGAGAACCCGGGCCTGGTGGTCAGCCGCGCCCTCCAGCTGGCGCTGGCAGAGCGCCAGGGGCCCACCTATCTCGTCATCCCCCGCGACGTGGCGATGCTGCCGCTCGAGGGCCTGCGCTTCCCCTCCATCGCTCAGCTCGGGTTGCCCGATCCTCCCAGCCCCGATCCCGACGCGGTCCGCACCGCGGCGCGCCTGCTGGTGGAGGCGCGCAACCCGCTGGTGCTGCCGCGCAAGGCCGGCCGGACGGCCGCCGGCGCGGCCGCGCTGCGCGCGCTCTGCGAGCTGCTCGCCCTGCCCGTGGCCCAGGCGCCGCGCAGCGAGCGGATGAACCTGCCCACCGACCATCCGCTGTGCGAGGCCGGGCCGCCGCTCGACGAGGCCGACGTCATCCTCGTGGTAGACAACGACACTCCCTGGCTGCCCGGCATCCAGGAGCCCCATCCCGATGCCAAGATCATCTGGCTTGCCATCGATCCTATCCAGAGCCGCTTCGTGAACTACGAGTTCCCCGCCACCCTGCATATCGCCGCCGACACCGCGAAGGGGCTCACCGCGATCGCAGCCGAGGCCGAGCGGCTCCTCAGCGCCGGCGACCGGAGCCGGATCGCCGACCGTTTCGAGCGGTGCCGCCAGCGGCACCTGGAGCGGCGGGCGGCGCTCGAGCGGGCCGCGCTGGCGGCTGCCAACCAGCGGCCTATCAGTCCCAAGTGGCTGAGCTACCAGCTCGGTCAGGTGCTGGATGAGACCTGTATCCTGCTGGAGGATACGGTGGGGAACGCGCCGAACGTGCAGAACTACTGCCCCGCCACCCAGCCCGAGAGCTTCTTCCGCAACGCGGGTGCCTCGGGAGGCTGGGGCGTGGCTGCGGGCTTCGGCGCCAAGCTGGCCGCCCCGGATAAGACGGTGGTGGTAACGACCGGCGACGGCTTCTTCCTCTACAGCGTGCCCTATGCGGCGCTGTGGGCCGCGGTCAAGTACCAGGCGCCGTTCCTGACCGTGGTCTACCAGAACCTGGCCTACAGCACGGGCACCACCAACTTGAAAGTCCACTATCCCGAGGGCTACAGCCTGCGCACCGGCGACTTCGAGGGCGGGCTGATCGATCCCCCGCCGGACCTGGCCAAGCTGGCCGAGTCGGTCGGGGCCTACGGCGAGAACGTCACCGATCCCGCTGCAGTGGGCCCGGCGCTGCGGCGGGCGCTCGCCATCGTGCGCGACGGCACCCCCGCGGTTGTCGCGGTGCGGCTGCCCCAGCTGATGGTGGAGACGCAGGAGCGCGCCTAGCCCGAGGGGAAGGGCAGCTCCGCGCGCCGGTCGGGCCGCGCCCCGGCCGCGCGGAGCCGGGCGCGAGCCGGGAAGGGAGGGGAGCGGTGCGCGCGAGTGAGCCGCCCGTGCCGGGGGCGATGGAGCTCCCCGAGTACGAGATCCGCGACCCGCGCTATTACACGCTGCCGAAGGCTGCGCTGCGGGCGCTGCAGGCGGAGCGGCTGCGCACACAGGTCCGCTACGTCTACGCCACCACACCCTTCTGGCGGCGCAAGTTCGACGCGGCCGGCCTCACCCCCGACGACATCCGGGGGCTGGAGGATCTGGAGCGGATCCCGTTCTGCACCAAGGCCGAGCTCCAGGAGGACCAGGCCGCCCATCCGCCCTTCGGCAGCTACACCGCCTCGCCGCGCCACCGCTGGGCACGCTTCATGACTACCTCGGGCACCACTGGCCGCCCGCTGCGCCGGGTGTTCTCGGCGCGCGACTGGCGCTACGCCATCGAGCGCTTCCTGCGCCAGCCCTCGACGCTCCGGCCTGGCGACATGGTGGTCATCCTGGGCCCGGTCGACGGCCTGATGGGCCCGACCGCAGGGATGGAGGCGGCCATGGCCCAGGGGGCGCTGGTGGTGTGCGCCGGGCTGTACGACTCGCGCACCAAACTGCAGCTCATCCAGGAGCTGCGGCCGGCCGCGGTCAGCGGCACGGCCTCCTACCTGCTCTACCTGGCCGAGGTCGCCTGCGCCGAGGGGATCGATCTGCCCGCGCTCGGGATTCGCCAGGTGGGCTCGGTCGGGGAGCCCGGCGCGGCGGTGCCCGAGACCCGCGCGCGGATCCAGGCGGCCTGGGGGGTGGAGCACGTCCACGACGGCTACGGCCTCACCGAGCTCTTCCCGCTCGGGGGCAACTGCCGCCAGTCAACCAGCTTGCACCTGCCAGATGACCTCGTCCTGACGGAGGTGATCGACCCCGCGACGGGCCGGCGGCTGCCGCCGGGCGAGCGCGGCGAGCTGGTGTTCACCAATCTCATCGGCGACACCCAGCCGCTCCTGCGCTACCGCTCAGGTGACATCGGCCGCCTGGCGCCGGACGAGCCCTGCGCCTGCGGCTGCACCTGGACGCGCATCGAAGGGGGAATCGAGGGCCGCGTGGACGACATGATCTGGTACCGCGGGGTGAACGTGTTCCCCTCGGCGGTGGAGGCGGTGGTCCGGCGCTATGCCGAGCTGGGCGGCGAGTTCCAGCTCGTGGTGGGCCAGCAAGGAGCGCTGCCGACGCTGACCGTGCGCGCGGAGCTGGCGGCGGGGCAGCCGCTCGAGCTGGCGGAGCGGCTCCAGCCCCGCCTGCAGGAGGCGCTGCGCGCCGCCCTGCGCGTGCAGCCGGCGGTCGAGCTCGTCCCCCACGGCACCTTGCCACGGACCGCGGGCAAGGCCCGCCGGGTCGTGGACCAGCGCCAGCGGTGATTCGGTTGTTCGGCCTGGAGCGAAGCCGCTACGCTGATAGTGGAGGCATCGCGCTGGTTTAACCGGCTGCCCCGAGAAGAGTTGCCATGAGTCCGAACGAGACTGCGCCCCAGGGTTCGCGGCCCCGGCCGCCCGGGCCCGAGGCGCCCCGCTACCCCGGCCGGCCGCCCGCGCCCGATCTCCGGCGCGGCTGGGTCTGGCTCCTGCTCCTAGCCACGTTCCTGCTGCTCAACTGGCTGCTGGCGCCGGTCGTGTTCCCGGAGCGGACGGATCGGATCACGATCCCTTACACGACCTTCCGCGAGCAGGTGCAGGCGGGCAACGTCGTCGAGATCACCAGCCAGGGCGATGCCATCCAGGGGACCTTCCGCACGCCGGTGACCTACCCGCCCAGCGGCGACAAGCAGCGGACCTCGCTCTACTTCGAGACGCGGCTCCCGTCGTTCGCCGACCCCGGCCTCGAGGCGCTGCTGGAGAGCAAGGGGGTGGTCATCAACGCCCGGCCGCTGGATCAGGGGCGGGGGTGGCTGCTCACGCTGCTCCTCAACTTCGGCCCGGCGGTGCTCTTCTTCCTGCTGCTGCTCTGGATGGCGGGCCGAGCCCAGCAGGCCCAGCAGGGGCTGTTCGGCCTCGGCCGGAGCCGCGCGCGCCGCTACGATCCGGCCGCCGACCGCCAGCGGGTGACGTTCGCCGACGTCGCCGGGATCGACGAGGCGGAGGCGGAACTCCAGGAGATCGTGGACTTCCTGAAGAACCCCGAGAAGTACCGCCGGCTCGGCGGCACGATCCCCAAGGGGGTGCTCCTGGTGGGGCCGCCGGGCACCGGCAAGACGCTGCTCGCCCGGGCGGTGGCGGGCGAGGCCAACGTGCCGTTCTTCAGCATGAGCGGCTCGGAGTTCGTGGAGATGATCGTGGGGGTGGGCGCCGCGCGCGTGCGCGACCTGTTCGAGCAGGCGAAGCGCGAGGCCCCGGCCATCATCTTCGTCGACGAGCTGGATGCCATCGGGCGGCGCCGCGGGCCGGGCACCATCGTGGGCGGTGGGCACGACGAGCGCGAGCAGACGCTGAACCAGCTGCTGGTGGCCATGGACGGCTTCGACGCCCGCGATGCCGTGATCGTGCTGGCGGCCACCAACCGGCCTGATGTGCTCGACCCCGCTCTCCTGCGGCCGGGCCGGTTCGACCGCCGCGTGGTGGTGCAGCGGCCGGACCGGAAGGGGCGCGAGGCCATCCTGCGCGTGCATACCCGAGGCGTGCCGCTGGCGCCGGACGTCGATCTGGGGGAGATCGCCGCCGCCACGCCCGGCCTGGTGGGCGCGGAGCTGCGCAACCTCGTCAACGAGGCGGCGCTGCTCGCGGCGCGGCGCGACAAGCCGGCGGTCGACCGCCAGGACTTCTACGACGCGATGGAGAAGATCGTGCTCGGCGCCGAGCGCCAGATCGTGCTCCGCCCAGAGGAGCGCCGCCGCATCGCCTACCACGAGGCGGGCCATGCCCTGCTCGGGCTGCTCATCCCCGAGGCGGACCCGGTCCACAAGGTGACGATCGTGCCGCGCGGCCAGGCGCTCGGCGTGACCTACCAGCTGCCTACCGACGACCGCCACAACTACACGGAGCGCTACCTGCGCGCGCGGATCACGGGCGCGCTGGGAGGCCGGGCCGCCGAGGAGCTGGTCTTCGGCACGCTCACCACGGGGGCGGAAAACGACCTCCAGCAGGCGACGCAGCTGGCGCGGCAGATGGTGACGCGCTGGGGCATGAGCCCCGCGGTGGGCCTGCTCTCGCTCGCGCCGCTGGACAGTGGGGAGTACCTCGGGGCGCCGACGCTGCCCCCGCTCAGCCGCGAGTACAGCGAGGCGCTCGCGGCCACCGTCGACCGCGAGACGCGGCGCATCCTCGACGAGTGCTACGCCCTGGCGCGCGAGACGCTGGCGCGGGAGCGGCCGCGCTTGGAGGCGCTGGCCGAGGCGCTGCTGGCCAAGGAATCGCTGGTGGAGGAGGAGATCCGCGCCGCGGCCGGCCTGCCGCCCGCGGAGGAGGGCCGAGCGGACGCGGCCTCCCTCGAGGCGGCCGCCGCCAGCCACGCGGGCGCTTAGCCTATCGCTCCTTTTGTTGCGCGAGCGAGACGCGGTATAGCTAGCGCGCTCGGTGCCGGTCTCGCGAGGCTGTGTAGGGCATGGCCTCGCACGACAGCGGGCCTGCCCGCGCAACCGCATATAAAGCGGTTGCGCCGCGTGCCGGCGGGGCAGGGCGGAGAAGGAGCGGACGATGGCGCAGGGCGACCTGGCGGCCGGCGAGGCAGCGGCGCGCGATGCACAGCGCCATTTTCAGGAGACGCGCAGCGACGCAACGCCCGATACTTCAGGCGTTGCGCGGCACTCGGGAATAGGGGCGCCGCCGGAGCGCCGCGTGTTCGCGGTGCTGGGCATGCTGCCCGAGCCGGGCGGCTACGCAGTGGCCAAGTTCAGCCGCTCGGCGCGCCCCTTCGAGGAGTGGGCCCGCGAGCTCACCCAGGCCGGCGCCGAGCGCTTCTACGAGCAGTTCTACTTCCAGTACGGCCACGCCTCCATCGCCGACCTTGCGCACCTCACCCTGGTGCTGGAGAACATCTCCATCGTCGCCGCCATCGAGGTGCTGGACGAGCCGCTCGTCGATGCCCAGGAGAGCTCCACCCGCTACCAGGACTTCGCCCGCCGCCGCTACTACGTGCCGCCCGAGATCCGCGGCTCGCCGCTGGAACCGGCCTACCACGCCGCATGCGAGAAGCTCTTCGCCACCTACCAGGCCGTCCACCACGCGCTCACCGCGTACTACCACGACGTCTACGCCTCCCAGCGCCCGCCGGCGATGTCCGACGAGGAGTACCGCCGCACGGTGCGGGCGCGCGCCTTCGACGTGGCGCGCTACCTCCTCCCCACGGGCACGTATACCGGGCTGGGGTACCTTGCGAGCGCGCGCACCCTCGAGCGGCAGATCGTGCGCCTGCTGTCCCACCCGCTCGCCGAGCTGCGCGAGATCGGCGCCGCGCTCAAGGACGCCGCTACCACGCGGCCGGCGTGGAACCCCCAGGCGGAGCGCCTCGCGCCCCTCCTCGCCGCCTTCGAGGCGGAGGTGGCCTGGGAGCGCAAGGCGGAGCTGCTCGCGGCGCTCCGCGAGCTAGCGCTCACCCCCGTGCCGCCGGCGCCGACGCTCATCCGCTACACCGCGCCGAGCGCGTACCTCGAGCGCACCTACACCGAGCTGGCCGCGCTGGCCCAGGCGTGGCTGCCCGCTCAGGCGCCCGACGCGGCGCGGGGCGTGGACCTCGTGGAGCCCCACGATCAGGAGCTCGAGCTGGTAGCCACGCTGCTGTACCGCGTGACGCCCTATTCCTACCGCCAGGTGCTCACAGCCGTGCGGGAGTGGTCCCCGGCCCGGCGCGCCGAGGTCCTGGAGCTGGCGTACCGCGACCGCGGGCCGCACGACCCGCCCCTGCGCGAGACGCGCACCGGCTACGAGCTGCTTTTCGATCTCTGCCTCGACTGCGGCGCCTTCCGGGACCTGCACCGGCACCGCCGGCTGGTCCAGGTGGTCCAGCCGTTCTGGGGCCTCCACGGCTACGACGAGCCGCCCGACGTCGCCCGGGCGGGCCTCGCCGCGGCGTACCGCGAGGCGATGGCCCAGGCAGGTGCTGTCGCGCGCGAGCTCAACGCGGCCTGCGCACCGCAGCGGCCGGGGGCACTGCCGGGGCAGTACGCGCTGCCGCTGGGCTACCGGCGCCGCGTGCTCCTGAAGATGGACGCCGCCGAGCTGGCCTACATCGTCGAGACGCGCACGCGGCCCGCGGGCCACTTCTCCTACCGCGAGATCGCCTTCGCGATGTACCAGGCTTTCGCCCAGCGCTATCCCCGCCTGGCGCGCTACATCCGGGCGACCGACCCGCGCGAGGAACGCTTCTTCGAGCGCTGAGCGACGACACGGCGTGGACCCGGAGCGAGGGGCAGGTGCCAGCGCGCGTTGTCGGCGGGCGGCCCGGGCGGTAGAATCACGGTGTTACCGTATCATGCCGGGCCAGTAGCTCAGCGGTAGAGCAGGCGGCTCATAACCGCAAGGTCGCAGGTTCGATCCCTGCCTGGCCCACCTCCTAGCCTGTCCGCCGGATCTGACCGAAGGGGCCTGGTGAGGCCCGGAGGCGGGAGGGCAGAGTGCTGCACGCGTTAGCAGCCCAGGCTGCGCAGGTAGCCGCTCTCGTCCAGCTCCCGCACGAACCGGTCGTCGTAGAAGTCCCGGGGGTTCGCCTCCGCCGCGTGCGGATTGGTCGCCGCTAGCTCGTCGAGCACGCCCTGCATCGAGCGCTCGTCCGGATAGGGCCGGCACTCGAGGTACTTCAGGGCGTAGATCTCGTAGGTCTCCTCCAGCAGGTCGGGGTCGTCGGTCCGCAGGTACTGCCGGAGCACCTCCAGGGCGAACGGCTTGTCGGTGCGCAGCCGCTGGATAGCCGCCAGCTGCGCGCGCAGGTAGCGCCGCACCACCTCTGGCTGCTCGGCAACGAGGCTGCGCCGGGTGCTCACGCCCGTGGAGGCGTAGGGAATGCCGAGCGTGCCGATGTCGAGCAGGAGGCGGTAGCCCAGCTTGCGCGCCTGCGTGACCGACGGATAGGAGAGCACGCCCGCCTGCACCCGCCCGGCCTCCATGGCGCCCAAGATGTTGGGCATGCTGCCGGCCTGGATGATGGCCACCTCGCGCTCCGGCTCCAGGCCCAAGTGGCGCAGCGCGACGCGCGCGGCGGTATCGATGCTCGTGCCCAGCCGGGAGATGCCCACGGCCTTGCCGCGCAGGTCCTCGGGCTGCTGGATCTCGGGGCGCGCCACCAGGCTGGTGACGATGGTGCGGACCGTGGTGGCGAGCACGACGACGTCGCCGCCGCCCAGCGCCGCCGCGGCGGTGGTGCTGCCGGCGATCTGGAGGAAGTCGACCTCGTTCGCCATCAGCGCCTGGATCCCCTCGTTGCCGCTAGGGAAGGCACTGACCTCGACGGCGAGGCCTTCGCGCTCGAAGAGCCCGCCCTCGGAGGCGGCCCAGAGCGGAGCCATGGCCCCCGAGATCGACGTGTAGGCGGCGCGCAGCTTGGTGGGGGCGGGAAGGCCGGGCCCGGCGCCGCTGGCGGGGGCCGAGGAACCCTCGCTCGCCCTGCAGCCCAGCCCTAGGCTCAGGACGAGCGCGACGAGCAGCAGCGCGCTTGCACGCATGGCACCTCCTTGCCTAGGCCCGAGGCCGGGGACCTCGCAGGCGGGAGCCGCCGGCCTCCAGCGCCTCCCCTACAATGCATGGCCGGGAGCGGGTGGCGCCCCGGCGCCGCAGTACCGCTTTGAGCCGGTGGCACGATGGCGCCGGGGCCGTTGGCTGCCGTCATTGTACCCTGCCGCCGGCCAGCGGGAAACGGCACCAGGGCCCGCCGGCCGCCGGAGAGGAGCGCCAGCGTGCGAGCGCCGCGTGTATTGTTCGGCACCGCACCGGGTGGTACTATTCCTGTCGGGCGGCGGAGGTACGCCTGCCGCGGCAGCACCCCGCCTCAGGTCTACGACCCCAGCTCTTGCCCACCTTACCGTCGCGGACACTCCCCGCGCCCACTGCCCCGTGCTGCCACACGAGCGACGCCGCCGGTGCAGCAGGCGCCGCAGCCGGCGCGCCCGGGGGGGCCGTGAGATGGGGGCTAGCATGCTGCGCATTGCGATGCTGAGTGTTCACACCTGTCCCCTGGCAGCGCTGGGTGGCTGGGAAACCGGGGGGATGAACGTCTATCTCCGCGAGATCAGTCGCCAGCTGAGCGCGCTGGGGTTGGAGGTGGATGTCTATACGCGGCGCCAGGACCCGGCGCTCCCGCAGGTGGTGGCGTTCGCCGAGGGCGCGCGCGTGATCCATATCGACGCTGGTCCCCCCAGCTATCTCCCCAAGGAGACGGTGCTCAACCACCTGCCGCAGTTCGTCGCCAACCTGCAGCAGTACGTGCGAGCCCACGCGCTGCGCTACGATCTCATCCATGCCCACTACTGGCTCTCGGGGCGCGTGGCGGCGGTGCTCCAGCCCCGCTGGCGGGTGCCGGTGGTGGCCATGTTCCATACCCTGGCGCGGATGAAGAACCGCGTGCTGACCGCGCCGGCCGAGCGCGAGAGCGCCATCCGCGCCGAGATCGAGCAGCGCACGATGACGCTGGCCGACCGAGTGGTGGCGACCTCCGCGGCGGATCGGCGGCAGATGCTCGAGCATTACCTGCTGCCGCCGGGGAAGATCTCCGTGGTGCCCGGCGGCGTCGATCGCGCGCGCTTTCGCCCGCGCGACCAGGCGGCCGCGCGGCAGGCGCTCGGGCTCCAGGCTCGGAAGGTCGTGCTGTTCGTCGGGCGCATCCAGCGCTTGAAGGGCATCGACCTCCTGCTGCGCGCCGTGGCGCGGCTGGTGCGCGCGCACCCGGCGCTGGCGGACGGCTTGCGTGTGCTGATCGTGGGCGGACGCCCCAGCGGCGATGGGCCGGAGCGGCAGGAGTTCTTGCGGCTATCGCGGATCGCGGCGCGGCTGGGGATCAGCCGGCTGGTGGATTTCGTGGGCGCCGTGGATCAAGAGCGGCTGCCCCTGTTCTACGCGGCGGCAGACGTAACGGTGATCCCCTCGCTCTACGAGTCCTTCGGCCTGGTGGCTGTGGAGTCCATGGCCTGTGGCACGCCGGTCGTGGCCGCGCGCGTGGGCGGGCTCACCACCACCGTCCAGGACGGGCAGACGGGCTACCTGATCCCCTGGCGCGATCCCGTCCTCTACGCGGAGCGGATCGCCGCCCTGCTCACCGACGAAGCTCTCCGCCGCCGGCTCGGCGAGCGGGCGGTGTGCGTGGCCGCGCGCTACGACTGGGCGCTGATCGCCGAGGAGATCTACGGGATCTACTGCGGGCTGGTGCGCTGCGAACGCCGCGCCGCCGGCACGGGTGTCACGCTGGCCCGGGGGTAGGAGCGCGATGTCGTACCAGTTGCCAGCGGAGTTCCAGGACATCCTGTTCGTTCTGGCCCATCCCGACGACGCTGATTTTGGCGCCGCGGGCACCGTCGCCCGCTGGACCCGGGAGGGGCGGCGCGTCCACTACCTGCTCTGCACGAGCGGGGACAAGGGAACGCCAGACCCCACCCAGCGCCCGGCCGAGCTGGCGCGGGTGCGCGAGGCGGAGCAGCGCGAGGCGGCGCGGCGGTTGGGAGTGGCGAGCACCCTGTTCCTCGGCCGCCACGACGGGGAGCTCGAGGTGAGCCTGCCTTTCCGCGCCGAGATCACGGCCGTCATCCGCCGGCTGCGGCCCCAGCTCGTCCTGACCTTCGACCCCTGGCGGCCCTATCAGCTCCATCCGGACCACCGCGCCGTGGGCTTCACCACGCTCGATGCCATCATCGCCGCCCGCGATCCGCTCTACTTCCCCGAGCAGCAGCGCGACGGCCTGACGGCCCACCGGGTGCGCGAGGTCTGGCTGTTCGCTACCGAGAACCCCGACGTCTGGATCGATATCACCGAAACGATGGAGGCCAAGCTGCACGCCTTGCAGGCCCACGTCAGCCAGACGCGCGATTGGGCAGCGGTGGAGGCGCGGGTGCGGGAGCGCGCCCGCCAGGCGGGGGCGGCCTACGGCGTGCGCTACGCGGAGGTGTTCAAGCGGCTGGAGCTGCCGCTGGGTTAGGTGGGGCGCCGCGGCGCGCGCTCCCTGGAAGGGAGCCGGTGGGTATCATGCGCAAGGTCGAGCTACTACACGATCTCCAGGCGGTGGACTCGGCGCTGGACCAGGCGCGGGCGCGCCTGGCGCGCATCGCCCAGCAGTGGGGCCGCCGCGAGGCGGTGGAGGCAGCGGCCGCCGCGCGCGACGCGGCCCAGCGGGAGCTACGCCGGCGGCAGGCCGAGCAGCGCGATCTCGAGCTGGAGATCGAGAAGCTGCGCGGCAAGATCAAGGCCGATACCGACAAGCTCTACAGCGGCCGGGTGACCAACCCCCGCGAGCTGGCCGACCTCGCGCGCGAGGTCGAGCAGGAACAGCGGCGGCTCTCCGACCGCGAGGACCGGCTCCTGCTGCTGTTCGACGAGGTGGAAGCCGCGCAGGCCGCGGCGCAGCAGGCCGCGGCCGCTTACGCCGAGACCGAGGCCGCCTGGCAGCGCGAGCAGGCCGAGCTGACCACCGCGCGGCGCGAGCTGGAGGCCGAGATAGCGCGGCTCACCGCGCGCCGCGAGGCGATCGTCGCCCAGGTGGATGCCGCCAGCCTGCGCCTCTACGAGAACCTGCGCCGTACCCGCGGCGGGCTGGCGGTCGTCCCTGTGCAGCAGCGGACGTGCCAGGGCTGCCGCATCACACTCCCCAGCGGCGAGGAGCAGCGGGCGCGCACCAGCCCGGATCTCGTCACCTGCGGGAGCTGCGGGCGCATCCTCTATGCTGCGGTCTAGACCCTGGCCACACCGCCCTTGCGCTGGCCACCGGGCGGCGCTGTCGCCGGACGGCTCCAGCAGGGCCGATGCCAGCACGCCGGTGCTGCCCGACCGGCTCACTCCCGGCTCGAGCGGTAGGAGGTATCGGGCGCCTCGCGTTGTCCGGGGCAGAAGCATCTGCTAGACTGCGAGCGCTCCACGCGGCGTTCTGGAGGAGAGGCGCTATGCACAGGTGGACTGCGCGGCCCACTCCTCGTCAGCTGGTCCGGGGAGCGCTCCTGGGCGTTCTGCTGGTGCTGGGGTGTGGCCCGGCGCCAGCCGCGAGGGAGGAGGGCGCCGCTCCCGCCCCTGGTGCTACTGCGGCTCCCACGGTCGCGCCCGATCACTTCCGCTACGCCTATCCCGCGACCTCACTGAGCTACGCCTACGCGCTGCTCGGTGAGGCGCAGGGGTTCTACCTGCAGCAGGGGCTCGCTCCGGAGCTGGTGCAGATCCCGGCCAGCCCGCTGCTCGCCGCGCTGCTGGCCGGCGAGGTGGACTACAGCGCTGGCGCGGCCGGAGGGATCCGGCTGGCGGTGCGCGGCCAGCCCGTGCGGCTCGTCTCTACCGTGAGCCTGCAGAACTTCAGCCTCGTCGCCAGGCCAGAGATCGAGGACGGCGCGGCGCTGCGCGGGAAGCTGGTCGGCGTGGCCTCGCGCGGCGCCTCGGCGGACCGCGCGCTGCAGCGGGCCGTCCGCAGCCTGGGCCTAGATCCCCAGACGGATGTGACCGTTACGGCGCTTGGCGACCAGCAGCTGCTCTGGGAGGCGCTGCGCGTCGGCCGGGTGGCGGCGATCATGGCCTCGCCCCCGGTGAACGTGCAGGCACGGCACGAGGGCTACCGGGTGCTCACCAACACGGCGGAGCTCGAGCCGGCAGTCATCGGAGGCGTGGCCGCCACGCTCGCGGTGCTCGAGCGGGCGCACGAGCGGACCAAGCGGCTGATCCAAGCCGAGTGGGAGATCGTCCGCTACATGAAAGCCCATCCTGCCGAGACCGCGGCCTTCTTTGCCGCCCGCTTCGGGATCAGCCCCGAGGAGGCGGCCGCCGCCTATGCCGAGGTGGTTCCGCACTACTGGGATCGCCTCGAGCTGCACCTGGCGGCGGTAGACGCCACCATCGCCGCCGAGCGGGAGGCCGCGGAGATCACCGCCGAGGTGCCGCGGGAGCAGGTGGTAGACCCGAGCCTGGTCGCCGAGGTGCGAGCCGCCCTCGCTCCCGCCCCCTGAGCCGGAGCACAGCGGTCGGCCGTAGCGCGCCGCTTGGGCCGCGGCCAGGCGCGGTGCTGGAGTGAACCGTGGCTATCTTGGTCGCGTGTGGGGCCTGGCTTGCCGGCCTGGGCGGTGCGCTGTGGCTAGTCCCTCCGGCCGAGACGGTCCAGGGCCCCAGCGGGGGATGGCTGGCGCTCGCCCTGCTCGCGCTGCTGGCCGCCGGCCTCGCTAGGCCCTATCCCCTGCGCCTCATCGGTCTCGGGGTCAGCGTCCTGCTGCTGGGCTGGGGGCGGGGCCTCGCCGTCCTGCCCGAGAGCGCGGCCAATCCCCTCCAGCCCTACTACGGCCCGGCAGCGCTCCGTGGGGTAGTGGCGGCGCCCGCCCGGCCGAGCGAGACCTGGGTGAGCCTCCATCTCCGGGTGGAGGCGGTAGAGCAGGCCGGCGCCTGGGTTCCGGCGAGCGGCGTGGTACTGCTCCGCCTGCCGCGGACGGCGCCCTACGACTATGGCGCGGCGCTCGAGGTGCGGGGAACCCTGACCCCGCCGCCCGAGACGCGCAGCGGCTATGGCGCGGCGCTGTGGCGGCAGGGCGTACGGGGCGCGATGGGCTACCCCGCGGTAGCCGCCTGGGCCGGCGCGGCGCCGCCGTCGCTCGCGCACACGCTCTACGGCTGGCGGCGCCAGCTGGAGCACACCATCGGCGCGGTGCTGCCGGAGCCCCACGCCGCGCTGCTCACCGGTGTGCTGCTCGGCGGCAGCGCGGGGCTCCCGAGCGATTTCCAGGACGCGCTGCGCGCCGGCGGCCTCACCCACATCGTGGCAGTCTCGGGCTTCAACGTCACGCTGGTCGCCGGGGTGGCCGGTGCGGTGGCGGAGCGCTGGGCCGGGCGGCGGGTGGGCTGGCTGCTGGCTCTGGCCGCGGTGGGCCTCTACACGCTCCTCGTGGGCGCGCCGCCCTCCGCGCTGCGGGCGGCGGGCATGGCAGCGATCGCCCTGGGGGCGACGGCGCTGGGACGCCCGCGCGACGGCCTGGTGGGCCTCGCCCTGGCCGCGGCTCTGCTCGCGGCGTGGAACCCCTGGCTGCTCGGCGATCTCGGCTTCCAGCTCAGCGTGCTCGCGACCGCCGGCCTCATCTGGCTGCAGCCCGCCCTGCAGGCCCGGCTGGCCTGGTTACCGGCCTGGGCGAGCGAGGGCTTGGCCGCGACGCTGGCGGCGCAGGCGCTGGTGCTCCCGATCCAGCTCGCTGCTTTCCATACCGTCTCCCTCGTGGCGCCGCTGGTGAACCTCCTCGTCGTGCCGCTGATCCCGCCGGCGATGCTCCTGGGGGTTGCCGTGTGCCTGGGCGGGGCGGTGGCCCCGGGGCTGGCGCCGCTCGTCGCCGTCGTGCCCTGGGGCTACCTCGAGCTGATCGTGCGCGTGGTGCGCGCTGCCGCCGCCCTTCCAGGCACGCACGTGGAGGTGGGGATGCTGCCGCCGGCACTGGCCGGCGTCTACGCGGCCGCCATCGTGATGCTAGTGCTCGGGCTGTCCCCCGAGGCCGCGGCCTGGCGCCAGCGGCTCCGGGCAGGGATCGCGCGCTGGTGGCCGGGCGTTGCGACAGCAGCGGGGCTCGCCGGGCTGCTTCTCGCGCTGCTGGCCCTCGCGGGGCGTCCCGATGGCCGCTTACAGGTCGCGGTGCTTGATGTGGGCCAGGGCGACGCCACGCTGATCCGTACTCCAGGCGGACGGCTCGTGCTCGTCGACGGCGGCCCCAGCCCGGCCCGCCTGCTGGCTCACCTGGGCGAGCGCCTTGGGCTTCTAGAGCGCCACTTCGATCTGGTCGTGCTCACCCATCCGCATGAGGATCACCTCGCCGGCCTGGTCGAGGTGGTAGAGCGCTACAGCGTCGGCCGGGTGCTGGAAGGGGCGGTCGACTACACCAGCGGCGGGGTGGAGCGCTGGCGCGCCGCGCTGGCGGCGCGGGAGGTGCCAGTGACCACCGGCGCCAGCGGCCAGCAGTGGCAGCTCGATACGGCTGTGCTGCTCGAGGTCTGGGCGGTGCCGCCGCTGCCGGGCAGCCGTGCGGACTTGGTCGAGCCTCCAGGAGCGCTGGTGCTGCGGCTGCACTACGGCGCGACGAGCCTGCTGCTGCCCGGCGATCTGGTAGCCGAGCAAGGGCACCGGCTCCTGGCCGCAGGCGCCGACCTGCGATCCGCTGTGCTGCTTGTGCCGCACCACGGCAGTCGAACCGGGCTGGATGCCGCGCTGCTGGAGGCGATCGCCCCGGCGGTTGCGGTGGTCTCTAGTGGCGAGCGCAACCGCTTCGGCCATCCTGCGCCGCAGACCCTGCAGCTCCTCGCCGCGCACGGCGTGCCGGTCTGGCGCACCGACCGCGACGGCACCGTGGAGCTGACTTCCGATGGGGAGGGGTGGAGCGTGCGCGCGGTCGGGAAGGGGCGCCCGTAGCGGCCAGCGCCGTTGTGCTATAGTGCGGAGCAATCGCCCGGGCCGCCGGGCCGCGCTGGCAGGCCCGGGCCGGAGGAAGCGATGCGGATCGACGTGCACGCCCACTATTTCCCTGCCGAGTACATCGACTGCCTGGTGCGCCTCGGCCATTCCGACGCCCGGGCGGCGGTGGCCCGGGCGCCGGGGGCGCGGGTCACGTTGGACGAGCGGATCGCCTTGCTGGACGAGGTCGGCATCGACCTGCAGGTGCTCTCGGTAGTCTCGCCCGGGCCCTACCTGCCCCGCGCGGCGGACGCCACCGAAGCCGCTCGGCTGGCCAACGATATCTACGCCGATGTCTGCCGGCGCTACCAGGGCCGCTTCGCCGCGTTCGGCACGCTGCCGTTGCCGCACGTTGAGGCCGCCCTGGCCGAGATCGAGCGCTGCCTCGACACGCTCGGCATGCTCGGCATCACCGTGGGCTGCTCCGTGGCCGGGCGCCCGCTGGATGACCCAGCGTTCGAGCCGGTGTTCGCGGAGCTGGATCGCCGCGGCGCCGTGCTGTTCCTCCATCCCGTGGGCGCGGGCGCAGGGCCGGGCACGGCGGATTACGGGTTGACCTGGATGGTGGGCGCGCCCTTCGAGGATACCGTGGCGGCGCTGCGCCTGGTGCTCTCCGGTCTGACCACCCGCTACCCCCACCTGCGCATCATCGTGCCGCATCTCGGCGGCACGCTCCCGTTCCTGCTCCAGCGGCTCGACGACGCGGCCGACCGCCAGCGCGCCACGGGGGAGCCGCTGCGCATCGCGGAGCCCCCCAGCGCGCTCGTGCGGCGGTTCTGGTTCGACACCGTGAACTCGCATCCCGCCGCGCTGCGCTGCGCCTGCGAGTCGTTCGGCGCGGACCGCCTGCTCCTAGGAACCGACTTCCCCTACCTCGCGGGCCCCAAGTTCCGGCGCTGCGTCACCTACATCGAGGAGGCCGGCCTGCCGGCGGCGGATGCGGCGGCGATCCTCGGCGAGAACGCGCGGGCGCTCCTCCGCCTGTAGCTGGGCGGGAGCCGCTTGCCGCGTGTGCCTCCCCGCGTTGGGCATGCACGGCGGGGCCGGGGAGCGCGGCGTACCGGGCTCTCAGCTGCCGCGGAGGTCGGCGCAGGTGGGCGCCGTGCCGCTGTCGGGCACAGGGTTGGCCAGATGCCGCTGGAGCACGGCGAGCGTAAGCGGCCCCAGACGGGTGAGGTCTTGGGACCAGGGAGAGGCCTCCCAGTACAGGTGGCCCCACCCCAGTGGGTTGTAGTACTCGACGAACGCGCAATCGAGCAGCGCTGCCCAGCCGCGGGTGTTGGGCACGCCGCTCTCGCCGATCCACATCGGGACCGCGTTGCGCCGGAACCACGCCGCGGCCGGCTCGAGGCGCCGCCGCATCAGCGTCAGGTCGGGCCGGGCTCCACGGTAGCGATCGTTGTCGTCGGGATTGAAATAGACGTGCGGGACGTACACTAGCCGCGGCGGATTGATCGTATCGCGGACGAAAGGCACCGGCCCGTTGGCCCGTTCCCACGCCTCGCTGCTGCTCCACGCCCGGCCGTCAACGAAGATCAGGTGGCGCTGGTCCACTGTGCGGATGGCATCGATGACCCGCTGGGCGATGGCCGGCCAGTTGCTATCGCCGTCCTGCCCGTTGGGCTCGTTCATGATCTCGTATCCCAGAACAGCCGGATTGTCGGCATAGTGGCGGGCCAGCAGCCGCCAGGTCTCGACCAGCAGGGCCTGGTGCCAGGGGCTAGCATTGGCACTCGTCCAGTGGTTCGGCCCGTCCCAGTAGCGAAGGTAGCTGTGCATGTCGAGGATCACGTAGAGCCGGTTCGGCGCCGCGTATTCGTTGACGATGGTGTCGAGCTGGCTGAGGTAGACGGTGTTGAGCTCGCTGTTCGGGGCCAGGATGAGCTGGCCCCAGTCGAACGGCAGGCGAACGACATTAAAGCCGTAGCCGGCGAGCTGCGCGTAGAGGTCCGCGGTGTGCATGGTGTAGTCTTTCCCCTCCTGGCCGGGGTGGTTGGACCGGAACTGTGCGTACTCCATACCCGGCACGGCGATGCCCCGGAAGAGCACCGGCCTGCCGGTCGCCTCAGCCACGATCTGGCGGCCGACGGCGTAGAAGTAGGTGCCCCAGGGGGTGTTGTCCTGGACGATGCTCATCGCTGTGGGCCGGTTTCCGAAGAGCAAGAAGAGGAGGCCGATACTGACCCCGAGCGCAGCCCCAAGTCCGCCGAGGCCGCGTGCCAGGCGGCCCCAGCGCAGCGTATGCTTGCCCAACGTGTGCTCCTGAGACGCGGCGCCCGTCGGAACCGCTTGTGGCTATCATACCCGCTCACCGCGGGTCGGCGCTCCTTTTTCGCGCTCTGTTCGCGCATGCGGCGCGTTGCTTCGCGCTCCACGCCGGCCTCCGCTCGCCCTCGCGCGCTGACGCCCACGCCTAGAACAGGAGAGGGGCTATCCCCCAGCCGGGTCAGGGCGCGTAGCGGCGCACTTCAGGGGTGCGTCCTCTATCAGGCGGCGCGGCCCACCGCATAAGATGGCGTAGGAAAGCGCAGCGCGGCAGAGCCGCAGGCCTGCGCTCGCGGGCCACGCGCTGGAGGGAGACGGATGCACGCGCGGCGATCGTTCGCGCGCCGACTGGTGGAGCACCTCCTCGTGCTCCTCGGGATCCTCGCCGTCCTCGTCGCGGCGAGCGGGACGGCGCTAGCCCAGGCCCCCCCTACGACCGACCAGGGGCCGCGCTTTGGCCAGTGGGGGCCCGGCCTCGCGCCGCCCGAGCCCGAGGGGCCGGCGGGGCCCGACGTGGCCGGTCCGCGAGCCCCTGGCGCTGCGCCAGAGGCCCCCGCCCCTCTCTACGCTCCCCCGGGGCCTGCGGACGCACCGGCGCCCGAGCGCTGGGGTGGTTGCAACTACGACCTCCGGGGCAGCTGGCAAGTCACCGGCCGCCAGACCGAGCCGTATCCATACGCGTACACGGCGCGCATCCACGTGCGCCAGTTCCGCCAGTGGCTCCAGATCGATCAGCCCGATGATGGCGTGAGCTACTACGGGGTGTGCCGGGGCGACACGATCGAGCTGGACGTGTACCTCTGGGGCCGGTTCGTCGGCTATCAAGATGGCGTGATCAGTGCGGGCTGGGGCGGCCCGTGGGCGCCGGGGCGCGGCCTCCGGGTGCGGGCCGAGTGGGTCATGTTCGCGCCCGGCCACGCGGCGGGCTATGAGATTTGGCGCCGTGGGTATCGGTAGCAACGAGCAGAGGCGAGCGGCAGGGAGGGGGCGCGACGGGGTGCCGCGGCACCCCGTCGCGGCGTTTGGTGTCGGACGCGTCAAGGCGCTAGCATCCCCTTGGGAGGAGGCAAAAAGAACGCATGCCACGAGGCGCACGTCCACGAGGAGCACGTACAGACCAGCGGCTCTGGAGCCCGCGCCTGCTCGGGCTATGCCTGGCGCTCGGTGTGCTGCTCGCGAGCGGGGAGCTGGCTGCAGCCCAGGGGGCTCCCGGCCAGGGGCCCCGCTTTCCCCAGCTGGGGCCCTCGGCGGCGCCGCCGGACAGCGAGGGGCCAGCGCGGAGCACCTCCGCGCTTCCGCCGGGGCGCAGCACGCCGTGCCGCTGGGACCTGCGCGGGGTGTGGGAGAGCCGGGGGCGTCAGACGGAGCCGGTCCAGAACACCTACACGGCGCGCTTGATCTTCCACCAGTACGGGAACTACTTGGTGGTCGAGCAGCCGGCGGACGGGCTCACGTACTACGGGATCTGCTCCGGCGATCGGATCGAGCTGGATGCCTACAGCGGCGACACGTTCGTCGGGGCGCAGACGGGCACCGTCACCGGCAACGGGCGCCGGATCGAGGCCGCGTGGGTGCTCTATACCCCCGAATACGCCGCCGGCTACGAGACGCTGACGGCCACGGGGCGAGCGACACGGTGACCCATGCTGTCTTTGCGCCGCTCCCCACTCCCCGTGCTCGGTGGCGCGTTCGGCGCCATCCTGGTGATCCTCGGGGTGATGGTGGCCGCGAGCGACTCGGTCGGCCGGGCCTTGGTCGCCCGGCACGAGACCGAGGTGTACCTTGCCGAGCTTAGCCACGGGGCTGAGCGCCTCCAGGCCCGGGTCAGCGAGCAGGTAAGCACCTACCAAGACTTCCTGCGCGCGCCAGGGCCCATCCGCCTGCAGCTCTATCGCGCCGCCCAGCAGGCGGTGCTAGACCAGCTCGCGGTGCTCCACGGGATGGTAGGCGCCAATCCGGAGCTGGAGCCCTATGTGCAGCGCATCGAGGCGATGGCCCAGCGCTGGGACCTGGAGCTGGGCTGGGTGGCACAGCAGGCGCCGCAGTCACCCGCGACGGTCGATGCCGTCGCAGCCGCGCTCGGCCCGCGCGCCGACGAGCTGGCGCGGGAGTTCGCCGATACCATCGGCGACTTGCAGGACCGGCTCGAAGAGCTACGCGCCGCCAACCGCCAGACCGGGCAGGCGCTGGCTGACGTGTTCCAGCTGGTAGTGCGGCTGGGCGGAGTGATCGGCGCGCTCCTGGTCGTGGCCGTGGGGGTGGTCAGCGGCCTCACCATCCGCCGGTCGGTCCAGGAGCTGGCGGCGTCGCGGCGCGCCGTGGTGCAGGCGCAGGAGAGCATCCGGCGCGAGGTGGCCGAGCGGCTGCATGGCGAGGTTCAGGGGAAGCTGCTGGCGCTGGAGCTGCAGCTCCGCCAGGCGCTCGCCGGCCTCGAGCGCGACCCCACCGTGGCGCGGCAGGCGATCGAGGCGGTGGTCGAGCGCTTGGGAACCGTGCGGGATACGGCACGCGCCATCAGCCACCAGCTCCATCCGGCCATCCTGCGGATGGGGCTGCCGGCCGCCCTCCGCTCGCTGCGCGATACGCTCGAACCATCGGTGGTCATCCAGCTCGAGGTCGCGCCCGAGATCGAGCAGCTGGAGCTGCGCCGCTCATTCGGGATGGACTCGGCGGCCTCTGCGGGGCGGCCGCCCCTGTCCGAGGAGGCCCGGCTGGCCCTCTACCGGCTCGTACAGGAGGCGGTCAACAACGCCGTGCGCCATGGGGGAGCGGCGGAAGTGGCCGTGCGGCTGTGGTCGCCGCAGCCCGGTCAGCTCGCGGTCTGTGTGGAGGATCACGGCCGCGGCTTCCCGCGCGGCAGCCGGCCGGGACTCGGCCTGGCGAGCCTGCGCGGCGCGCTGGAGGCGCTGGGCGGTTCGCTAGAGGTAGTGAGCCGGCCAGGCGCGGGCACGCGGGTCATCGGCTGTGTGCCGCTGACAGACACGGCGGCGGCACGCGGCGCGCCGCCGGGGACGGCCGTGTCGGTTCGCTGAGACCGGCCCGGAGCCCGTCGCCCTCCCGCCGGCTCAGGGGCCACGCGGGCTCGGTCTACGTGCCCTGGGTGCCCTCGAGAAAGGCGAGCACAGCCTTCACGCGCGGGTGGACCGTCTCCTCGCGGTCGATGCCCAGCGTCTGGAAGATGCTCCCCACATAGTTCTCCACCGTTTTCTCGGTGAGCACCAGCTCCTGGGCGATCCCCGCGTTGGAGTAGCCCTTGGCCATCAGGGCGAGCACCTGACGCTGGCGCTCGCTGAGCGCGTCGATGGGCGAGCGCGGGCGGGGCCGCAGGGCGTCGACCAGCGCCGGGTCGAGCACCACCAGCCCGGCGGCGGCGCCCTCGATGGCCCGGACGAGGGTGGCCGTATCGGTGACCGACGCCTTAAGTAGGTAGGACCAGCCGCGCGCCTCGCCGGCGGGCAGGCTTGCGATGTACTGCTTGTCGCGGTGGGCCGAGAGCAGCACCACCCCGACCTGGGGATGGCGAGCGCGGATGCGAGCGGCCGCCTCGATCCCGTTCATGCCCGGCCCCAGCTCGATGTCGGCGAGGACCACATCGGGCACGACCCGCTCCGCCTCGCGCACCGCCGCCTCGCCCGTGGCCACCGCGCCCACGACCTGGATCGTGGGGTGTGCGGCCAGCGCAGTGTGCAGCATGTCGCGGAAGAGCCCTTCGTCCTCGATGACGAGCACGCGAACCGGGTTCGGAGCGGCCATGGATCGCCTCCCCGCGAGCAGCCTTGCCTCACTCCAAAAGTATAGCGGGAGCGCGCCCGCGCTTGAGATCGTTTCGGTGCGCCCGGCGGGGCTTGGCTGGGGCTACGGCGGCCCCCTGACGGGGGCCATGGCGGCCGGGTATAATTTAACCTGGCTGCAGGAAGAAGGACGGCCGCTGCGGCCCAGCTGGGCCGTAGAGGAAAGTCCAGACAGCACAGAGCAGGGTGCCCGGCGCAAGCCGGGGTCGGGTAACCGACAGTTAGAGCCACAGAGACCAAGGCCGGCTCGAATGAGCCGGAGTGAAAAGCGGCAATCCTCCCCGCTGCAACCCGAAGCATGGCCGATGACGCTGCTCGCCGAGGCCAGGGTACGGGGCAGCCGCCGCAAGGCGGCCAGTCGCCACACAGGCGACTGAGATAGATGGCCGTCACGAACAGAATCTGGCTTACTCTCTTCCTGCAGCCTTTTTTTCTTTTAGGGCCCTGTCCCGTGGTAGCATGGGCTGTCCGCACCATGGTGTCCGTCGAGGAGGGCGCGGTGGGCCGCTGGCAGGGCGTGGTCGGGCTAGCGCTGCTGCTTACAGCCTGTACGGCCCTCGCGCCGGAAGCGGCGCGCACGCCCGGCGCGGCACCGGCGGAACCCGCCGGCTCTCCACCCGCCACGCGCCCGCTCGAGACGATCCGTATCGGCTATCCCAGCCGCTCCGTGACTTTCCTCGCTATGCTCCTCGCGCGCGACCAGGGCTACTTCGAGCAGCAGGGTCTCGCAGCAGAGCTAAGCCAGGTTCGCACCAACGTCGGTATCACCGCACTCCTGAACGGCGAGCTCGACTACACCGAGTCGCTCGGCTCGAACATCCGCGCGGCGCTCCAGGGGGCACCGATCAAGACGGTCTCTGTCTCCATGCGCGCGCCGACCTTCATGCTGGTGGCGCGGCCCGAGTACTCCGCGGTCGCCCAGCTCCGGGGCCGGGTGGTGGGCATCACAAGCTTCGGCGGCAGCAACGACCAGACGGCCCGCCTCATCTTCAAGCACTACGGCCTCGCCCCGCAGACCGACGTGCAGCTCATTCCCATCGGCGATGCGCCGGTGCAGTACGAGGCGCTGCGGCTGAGCCAGGTCGATGCCGTGGTGATCTCCCAGCCGTTCCCGCTGCTCGCGCGCAAGGAGGGCTTCAACCTCCTCGTCAACGCGCCAGAGGTGGTGTCTATGCCGCTGGCCGGGCTGGGCACGCTGCAGGCAAAGCTAGATGCCCAGCGCGACCAGGTGAAACGGGTAGTCAAGGCCGAGGTCCAGGCCCTGCGTCACCTCCGCGCCCAGCCCGAGGATGCCATCAAGCTCATCGCCGAGCTGTTCGATACCGACGCGGCGACGGCGCAGGAGGTCTACGCGTTCCTGCTGCCGTCGTTCAGCGAGGATGGCAGCATCGAGCGCGCGGGCATCGAGATGGTGCTGGCACTCGAGCGCGAGGAGGGTGGGGGCGGCGCGCCGCTTGCCTTCGAGCAGGTCGCCGAGCCCGCTATCGTTGCTGAGGCGCAGCGCGAACTCGGGCTGCGCCCTTGAGGCCGCCGTGCCGGCCCGCTCGCGTTGACGCCGTGTCGCGGTGCAGCTACCATGGCCTCCGAGCGGTCCCCGCGCGGCGTGCGAGGGGATCGGGCGTCTAGAGGGGCTCGGACCCGCCCTGCCGTCGGGGCTGACGCTGCTGTGGGGAACGGCTGCCGGAGCGGGGCGAGCGCTCCTCGCGCGGCGTTCGTCACCAAGGGCAATGGCCCGGGAGAGGATGCTGTATGCCGTTCGCTGATCTCCGCGAGTTCGTGCAGCGCGCTGAGGCCGAGGGCGAGCTGAAGCGGATCGACGGCGCCGATCTCCACCTCGAGGTGGGCGCGCTCACCGAGCTGTTCGCCTTCCAGCCCAACCCGCCCGCGCTGCTCTTCGACCGCTTTGAGGGCTACCCGCCGGGCTACCGGATCCTGACCAACGCGCTCAACAGCCAGCGGCGCGTCGCCTGGGCGCTCGGTTTGCCCGAGACCGCGCGCGGCGTCGAGCTGGTGCGCGGCATCCGCGAGAAGCTGCGCGGGTTCCAGCCCGTTCCGCCTCGCGAGGTGGAAGACGGCCCGATCTACGAGAACGTACTCACCGGCAGCGATGTCGACCTGGGGCGGTTCCCCGTGCCGCTCTGGCACGAGGGCGACGGCGGGCGCTACATCGGCACCGGCTGCCAGGTGATCACGCGCGACGAGCAGACCGGCTGGGTGAACGTCGGCACCTACCGGGTGCAGGTCCACGACCGCGCCCTGGCGGGGCTGTACATGTCGCCCGGGCGCCACGGGCGCGCGCACATGGAACCCTACTGGGCGCGGGGAGAGAGCGCGCCGGTGCTCGTCGTCTGCGGCGCCGACCCGACGTTCCTCATCGCCTCGGCCCAGTTCCTACCCTGGCAGCGGTCGGAGTACGACTATCTCGGCTGGCTGCGCGGCGAGCCGGTCGCGGTGGTGCGCGGCGAGTATACCGGCCTGCCGATGCCCGCGACCGCCGAGCTGGTGATCGAGGGCGAGGTGCCGCCGCCTGACCGCGAGGCTCATCCCGAGGGGCCGTTCGGCGAGTGGACCGGCTACTACGCCAGCGGCGAGCGAGCCGAGCCGGTCATCCGCGTGAAGGCGATCTACCACCGCCACCAGCCGGTCATCCACGGCTCGCCGCCGATCCGCCCGCCCGCCAGCTCCTCGTCGGCCTACCTCTTCCGGGCGGCGCTGGTGTGGGACGCGCTGGAGGCGGCCGGTATCAGCGACATTCACGGCGTCTACCAGCTCGAGTCGGGCGCCTCGTTCCTGCTCCTGGTGATCTCGCTCCGCCCGCGCTACGCGGGCCACGCGCGGCAGGCGGCGCTGGCAGCGATGGGCACGCGCGCCGGCGCCTACATGACGCGCTTCGTCATCGTCGTCGACGAGGACATCGACCCGTCCAACCCGCTCGATGTGCTCTGGGCGATCGCCACGCGCTGCGACCCCGAGACGTCGATCGACATCATCCGCAACTGCTGGGGCACGCCGCTCGACCCCCGCCTGCCGCCCGAGAAGCGCGCGGCCCGCGACTTCTCGCACAGCCGGGCGATCATCGACGCCACGCGGCCGTTCGCCTGGCGCGACCAGTTCCCGAAGGTATCGGCGGTCAGCCCCGAGCTGAAGCGGCGGGTGCTCGAGAAGTACGCCTCGCTCTTCCAGGGGCAGTAGCTGCCGGCGCCGCGGCCGGGGCTGCTGGCCGCGCAGCGCGGTTATAGCCGGGCGTGTCAGCCAGGGCGGCGCTCGGCGGCCACCGGCTCCAGCTTCTGGCGCGTGGCGCGGGCGCGCTCGCCAACCTCGGCGTAGCGGCCCTGCACGGCCAGCGCCGCCTCCTCCTGCACCTCCGGCGGCCAGGCGCCGAGCGGATAGCCGTACCAGGGCTCGGCGAGCTGCAGTGGGCCGAGCCCCAGCGCGTCCCAGCGCTGCCGCGCCCGTTCCATGTACTCGCGCGCCGGCAGCGAGAGCGGCGGGTAGGGCCACTTGCGCGTGGCATCGATGAGCAGCGCCGAGGCCTCGAGCTTGTCGAACTGCGCCGAGCGGCGGTCGCCGGGCGGAACGAGCGACGGGTCGAGCGCGAGCTGCGTGGCCGGCACGATGCGCGCGTCGCGGTGCGGCTGGCAGCGGAAGCTGATCGCCCAGTTGATGGCGTTGGCGTCGCGGATGGGGATGTCCTCGTCGACCACTACCACCATCTTGCTCACCAGGCGTGGGTGCTGCGCCAGCACGTCGAGGAGCTTGCCGGGCTCGGCGCCCTGCTCGCGCGATACCTGGATGACGCACAGCCCCCAGCTCCCCGTTGCCTCATGCAGCGCTACATCCAGGATGCCCGGCAGGCCCTGCTCCACGGCCAGGAAGTGCTTGATGTTGTGCTCCTGGGCCACCCCGCGCAGGATCGAGCTCTCGCTCGGCGGGAACTGGCTGAGGAAGGCGAGGTAGATCGGCGCGCGCCGGCGCGTGATCGCGGTGACGTTCACGAACTTGTTGAGCCCCCGCGACGCCATGTAGCCGGTGAACTCGCCGAAGGGCCCCTCCATCTCCAGCTCGTCGGTAGGCATCCAGCCCTCGATCACGATCTCGGCGTTGGCCGGCACCTCCAGGGGGACGGTCTTGCAGCGCACCAGCTCGACCGGCTCGCCGGCGATGCCGCCGGCGACCGCATACTCCTCGAGGTCGCTGGGCAGCTTGGAGGTAGAGCAGTAGGCGAGATTGGGCGTCGTGCCGATGACAATGGCCACGGGCATCGGCTCGCCGCGCTCGCGCCAGGCGTTCCAGTGGCGCGCGAGGTCCTGGTACCAGGCGGCGAGGCAGCCGAGCCGGGTAGGGCTCTTGAGCTGGGCGCGGTAGTTGCCGAGGTTGCGCACGCCGGTCTCGGGGTGGCGCGTGACGAAGTGGCCGGCGGTGAGGTAGGGCGCGTTGTCGAAGCCGGGGGTAGAGATGGGGATAGGCAGGGCGTCGAGCCCCTGGCCCTGCTCCAGCGCTGCGCCGGTGATAACGACCTCCTGACACGGCCCGCTCGCCACCAGCACCGGCGGGATCGGCCGGGCCTGCGCCGCCGCCCACTTGTGCGGGATCTCGGCGACCGACGCGCACTGCATGCCGAGCGCGTAGATCTGGCGCGAGGCGGCCATGCAGCCGATGGCCACCGGGATGTCGAACTGGCGGCCGTCGACGCCGCGGACCTGCTCGAAGAGGAACGCGCGCCGCTCGGGTTCGGGCCGGCCGCGGAACTGGAGCCGCACCAGCGGGTGCAGCTCGGTGTCTTTGTCGATGGGCTCGCGGATGCGGATGAGCAGACCGTGCGCCTCTAGCGTCGCCAGGTACTCGCGCAGGTCGCGGTAGTAGCCGGTCATCGCTCCTCCCCTGCGGAGGGTCGTCGCGCCCTCACGCCATGCTCACTCCAAGTAGCGTTAGCAGTATGTCGCCGGGGCAGGTTTATGGTGGTGCCCCCTGCGGGTAGAGGCGGTCGATATAACCGCTCTCGTCCAGCTCCCGCACCCAGCGGGGGTCGGCAAGGCGCTCCGGCACGAGCGCTGCGATGCGCGGGTCGAACTGGGCCGCCTCGTCGATCACGAACTGGAGCCCCTGCGACTCGGGATACGGCTTTGCCGGGAACAACGCGGAGCGAACCGTCCAGATGCGCTCCACCTTCACCGGGTCGCTCTCGTCGAGGAACCTGCTCACTGCGGCCATGCCGGCCTCCCTGTCCTGCTTGTAGCGGGCGATGGCCTCCACCAGCGCGCGCACGAGCCGGCGGACCACCTCCGCGCGCTCGGCGAGCGTCTGCCGCGGCAGGACCAAGCCGTTCCCACAGTAGGGCAGCTTCTCCTGGGTCATGTCCACGATGAGCCGCATGCCGGGTATCTCGCCGAGGAGCACCCCTTCTTCGACGCTGAGGATGCTGCCGTCCACGCTGCCGTTGAGCAGCGCCGTGACGCGCTCGGGCGTGTTCCCGACCTGAATGTAGGTCGCATCCCGCTCGGGGTCGAGCCCCAGATATTTGAGGATGAACTTCGTAGCCAGGTGCGAGGAGGTGCCGAGCCGGCTCACGGCGAGCCGCTTGCCACGCAGGTCCTCGCGGCTCTGCAAGGTGGGTCCGCCGGCGAGCACGTACTGGAGGCGGTTCGTGTTGACCAGGACGTACACGAAGTCCGCGCCGCTGGCGATGGGGCCTAGGGCCTCCGCGCAGCCGGAGGAAATCGCCTGCGCCTGCCCAGACACGAGCGCCGCGGGAGCGCCGTTCCCCGGCGCGTAGACGGTTTCGACCTCCAGACCATTGGCCTGGAAGAGTCCTTGCTGCTGTGCCAGCAGCAGCACACTGTTGGCGGAACTCGCGGTGGTGTAAGCGATGGTCAGGTGCGTTGAGGCGGACGGCTGCGAGCTCGCGGCCGCCGGGTTATCCGCCATCGCAGGGGGTGGCGACAGCACGGCCCGGTCCGCTTGGGGCTGCAGCCCCCTGCTTGCACAGCCGAGCACGGCGATGGCGAGCAGCGGCGGGGCGAGGCGCCGGGCTACCCCTCCGCTCCCCCTACCGGACGGCGCTCGCTGACCCATGAGCAGCCCTCGCCGGTCAGCCTTGGGGCACTGTGCCAGGCCCGGGGACGTGCCCCTCGTAGAGGGATTCGATGAAGCCGCTCTCCTCGATGGCGCGCAGCAGATGCAGGTCCCACAGGCTCAGCGGTTGGAGGGCCTCCGCGAGCGCTGGCTCCTCCATGACCGCCAGGGCGAAGGCGTTGGCAATCGCCTCAGGCCGCGGGTAGAGCCGGGGCTCGAGGAGGGCCTGGTTGCGCTGGTACAGCGAGCGCAGCACCTCGGGCCGGTCGATCCGCAGCTCGACTGCTACATCCCGCTGCATCACCTCCCACATGGGCCCCGGCTGCGTCTTGAAGAAGTGGATGCCCATGAGCACCGCCTTCAGCACCGCCTCGCACAGCTCGGGCCGCTGCTGCACCGTGGGCCAGAGGGTGGTCATGGTGCTGGCCTGGACCATCGGCAGCGGGGGTAGGCGCAGCACATGCAGCCCGGCACGGCGCGCGTCCTCGTCCTGGGGCGGGGAGACGAAGGCCGCGTCGGCCTCACCGCTGGCTACCGCCTGCCAGAGCGCGCGCCGCTCGCTCGGTACGAAGGTCACCGTGTGGGGGTCTACCCCGGCGCGGCGCAGGTACAGCAGGTGGTTGCCGCCCGGATGGTGGCCATGGTGACGCTCCGGGGTGACGCGCGGATCCTCGGCCAGCCGCTTGCCCACCAGCTGCCGCAGCTCCTGCAGCGGCTCGCGCGACACCAGCACGTCGTCGACCCAGTTGACGGTCTGGCCGAGGTAGACGAACGGCTGGCCGTGGTAGCGGTGGAGGTAGGGGCTGATGTGGCTGCCAAAGATGAAGTCGCACTCGCCGCGCAGCAGCATGGGGTCGGACTGCTCGGCGCCGGCGACGTAGGTTACGCTCTGGAGGTCGAGGCCGGCGCGCTCCCAGGCGTGGCAGGCGTTCATCGCGGCGAGGAGGGGGTACTGGATCGGCCGCGAGCGGTAGACAAGACGCAAGGGTATAGCCATGGCCTCCCTCCGCCATCCGAGCGGCGCGAGGTACGCCCCGGGCCTCTCACGCGCCGCGCTCGGTATCTCAGTCTAGAGACTCCCCTGCCGCGCTTCAAGCCACGGTCAAGCCGGCCGCGGTCACTCCCTGCTCGCCCAGCGCTAGCGCTGGCCCGTGAGCGGTTAGCGCACCACGGCGGGCTCGCGCAGGACCTCGTCGAGCAGGCGGTAGTCGACGAACTGCGAGCCGCGGACCGGGCCGCTGAGGTGCTGGGCGGCGGCGATATCCGCGGCCTCGGCGTCGAGCACGTCGGCGGGCATCTTGCCGTCGCGCGCGAGCGCCTGCGCCGCTTTCTGCACCCCGGCTGCGGCCAGCTCAGTGTCGAGCTCGAACAGCTGCATGGCGAACGCGGTGGCCTCGTCGCGACGGTCTTGCACGGCGCGGATGCTCGCCAGGGTCGCGCGGATCATCCGCTTGACCTCGTCGGGCTGCTGCTCGATCCGCTGCACGGTGGTTGCCAAGCCTGACTGCGAGCGCTTCAACATGTTGGCGGCATATTCCAGAAACGTGAACCCCTGGCGCTCCGCCAGCTCGGAATAGGGTGGCGACAGGATCGCGCCGGTGACGCCGCGGCTCGTTAGCGCCGTGAACGAGTTCGCCGCCGTACCCGCGGTCACACGCGTCACGCGGTCGTCCGGCACCCCGTAGTGGCGCAGGATCGCGGCCAGAGCATAGTCGTCGGTGGCGTAGCGGTTGGTCACGGCCACCGTCCCGCCGGCCAGCTCAGCTACCGTGCGCACCTCCGGCTGCGCGTAGAGGCTGAAGATCAGGTCGACCATGACGAACATGACGTTGCGGAGCGGCGCGCCGGCCAGGGCGGCGCCGAGGGTGGAGCCGCTCGCGGCGTTGTATTGGACCTCGCCGGCCACCGTGGCCGCGATCGCGGTGCTCGGCTGGACCACGGCGATGTCCAGGTCAATCCCCTGCTCCGCGTAGAGGCCGAGGTGCTGGCCGAAGTAGTAGGGCAGGAACACGAAGCTCTTCGCCGGCACCGCCAGCTGCACTTTCCGCAGCGCGGGCGCTGGATGGGGGCTCGCGGGCGCGACGGTGACGCTGGCGGCCGACTCGCCTGGCGGTGCAGCAGGGGGCGCCGGCGGAGGGGCGCCCGGCGTGCCGGCGCAGCCGCTCGCTGCAGCGAAGAGGAGGAAGGCACAGGCCGCGCCTGCGAGCAAGCTTTCTCTCCCGACCATCGAATGCTCCCTGGCTAAGGCGGGGGCCGGGCCGGCTATCGCGACGCGCGGGGGCGGGCTTGCTGTCGCGCTCCGCTCTGCACTGGAGCCGGGCCGGTTCCTCTACAGCAGTTTAGGCGAAGCGGCCGCTTCGGTACATGGGAGCAGCGGTGAGGAAGAGGCGGCGCAAACAGGGGTCGAGAATAGCGGGGCTGCACGAAGGTGCGGCCGCAGGATGCCGGCCGCTTGCGGGCGAAGTGTCTGGGGCAAGGCCACGGTTCGGCCGCCGCTGTACGACGGAAGCCGGCCGGTGCCGCGGCCGCGCTGTGTGCCTCAGACAATGGAAGGGTGTGGAGGCGCGCCGCACTATTGTCCGGTAGCGGCTCATCTTTCGAAGATGATATTCTAGTTTGTCGATACGACGTGCTGTAGCAGAAGCAGAGGGGCGACTCTTTCACGCCATCTGATAGCCTCTCGGCCGGCTTATATGGAGGACGGTGTCTCGTGCGGCGGGTCTTAAACTCTCCTGCCTTTTACTTTATCGGAGCGATCGTCCATGCTGTGCTCGCCTACCTCGCCCTCCAGCTGATCTATGTCTGGGAGATGGACCGCGCCGGCTTGCTGGTCGAGCCCTTCGAGTTGCCGGATGTTTTCGGCTATACGCTGCCTGTGCACGCGGTCAGCTTAGGCGTCTGGCTGCTCCTCGCGTCGACTGCAGCGCTCTTAGCTTACCGCTTCCAGTGTAAGCTGGCCACCGCGCTCGACGCGGCGCGGCAGCGCACGGTTGAGCTGGAGAGGGCGCAGCAGACGCTCCAGGCCAGCGAGGAGCGCTTCCGCGCGATGCTGAGGGCAGCGAAGGAGTATGCCATCATCTGTACCGATGCGCGCGGCGTTATCACGGTCTTCAGCGAGGGGGCAGAGCGGCTGCTGGGCTACCGCGCCGAGGAGGTCGTGGGCAAGCTCACCCCTGCCGCGTTCCACGATCCGGCGCTGCTCGCGGCCTGGGCCGCGGAGCTAGGGGTCAAGCCCGATTATCGGGCGGTGCGCGAAGCGCTTCTGCAGCGTGCCGATCCGCGCGCGTACGAGGTGCCCTCGGTACGCAAGGATGGGTCGCGCTTCCTCGCATCGCTCATGGCGGAGCCGATGTACGACGATAGGGGCGCGCTGCTCGGGTTCGTCGCGATCGTCCAGGACATAACTGAGCGCAAGCGGGCGGAGGAGGAGCGGCTCGAGCTCCTCCGGCGGGAGCAAGCGGCGCGCCGTCAGCTCGAGGAGGCCTATCGCGCCGCGCGGCAGCGCGAGGCCGAGACCGAGCACCTGTACCAGATCGGCCGGCAGCTTGCCCGCTCCCTCGAGCTAGACGAGGTGCTGCCTGAGGTCGCGGCGGCCGCGCGCGCTACCCTAGACGCCGACCGCGCCGTCGTGCTGCTCCTCCGCCCCGACGGCGAGACCCTCTACCACGCCGCGGTCGCTGGGCTGCCGCTGCCGCAGCCGCCGCGCGACCTGCACCGCCGCGAGGGGCTGTGGGACCGGGT
>Ga0070739_10000333_pt1 | contig 95167 bp, 90 predicted proteins | sample Coa_R1_7_FD_66445 | JGI IMG/M metagenome (GOLD analysis project Ga0070739, IMG submission 66445) | Surface soil microbial communities from Centralia Pennsylvania, which are recovering from an underground coalmine fire - Coalmine... | ecosystem: Environmental > Terrestrial > Soil > Unclassified ...
TTGTATTAGACCCCATCAGGCACTAGGCTACAGGACACCATTGCAATTTCTCAAAGACAATGGCATTATTCGTACTCGTGACCCCTCTGTTTTGTCTCATTTCCCCTGAACCAGTACAGAGCATTGACAATAGAGTGTCTTTAGTGAGATAATACTCAAGTATACTTACACAATATTTACCAAGTTGGGGTAAATTTGTAAAGTGGGAGGGTAAATCAGTTCTATTATATTTAAAACTTGTAGTAGCTCTATCAATAGTTGTAGTCTTACTTGTTCCTACAGGATTGGCTAAAGCTGTAGAGCCTGCGGTTTCTAACTTTCCATCTTCTGGTAGTAATAGGGATTTATTAGCTCATCTCAGTAATTATGGACCTGAAATAATTACAAATGGCAATGGAAATGAGGAAGATGGTACTGAAGCTATGTTGAAAGATAGGGTTGGTGAAAGTAAAATCCCCTACCATGCTGCTTCATCTTCAATTGCATCTTTGTTTGAGGAATATTTCGGAGGAATAACTCCCCCCAATAATGATGTTCCTCCCATTGATACTACTCCTGATATTAGCCCATTTTCGACCTCGATTTTTTTCGAGACACTTTCAATAACAAATACTTACTCCAGGAACAATGTTATGGATATTGACCTTAGTCATATTCTTGGATTGGATAATAAAAGAATAAGTGTTGGAGTGGGTGGGCAGCTTCCTTCAGGTCTTCAGATTCCGATGGGCAGGCTGCAGGATAATTCTCTTAATCCAAATAGCTACTTCTTAACCTTCACAATTAGGTTTTAGAGTTAATCCTTTTTAACCTCTCTTCACACACACCTATTACAAAAAACCTCGTGTTTTACATCTGTGTCCTTTAAACTATTGGAGAAGTGCATAACACAACCTATAGTGGGGCAATGATCTAAGCCAGCTACGTGGCCGAGCTCATGAACTGCTTCTTTTACTGCCCTTATGTAGAACAATCCTTTATCCTCCGAAACGAGCCTGTACAATGATATGACAGGACAATCTGAATAAGCTAAGCCAAATATAAAATTAAAATTCTCGGCATATAAGTCTCTGTCTGTAATGTCCAATACCGCATCCGCATTTGTTTTCATCAATTCCTTTCTTAGACCGGACAAAAGGTCTTTTGCAAATAGTTGAAACCCTCTTTTTCTACAATCGGGTATCTCCATCTGTTCTTTATTAACTACTACTTTATATCCCAAGATTTGTGTGATTTTCTTTTCCAGATGGTTTATTATCTCTTTATCTATTGTTTTAAAAGGCACCAATAAAATCCCTTTCGCCTTTTTATTGGTCATGTGTTAATAAATTATACCCATTATAGTAGCTGTATATCACGAATTGTTACCACGAATAAATCCAACTTATCAGTTACAGTTATGCAAGAATTAGTGAGAGCGGAACATTCAGATTTATTCCGTGGCAGAAATTGAGGCGAGTTTCTTTTTCGCCCGCCTGTAGCGCCGTTTCTCTTGCTTGCGCCTCTTCTCCCCCTTGAGCTGCTCAGGAGACTTTTTGCCCAATATCTTCTCCTCGATTTTTGATACGAGTAGGCGGCGGGCTAGGAATCGGTTTAATCCCTGTGAGCGCTCTCTTTGTGACCTTACTACAATTCCTGTGGGAATATGCTTGATTTGTACACACGTAGATGCCTTATTTACGCTTTGACCACCGGGGCCGCTGGAGCGAATGAAGGTCTCTTCAATGTCATCTTCACGGATACCGAGTTCGCCCATACGCTTCAAGAGTTTTTCTCCTTTCTCAATGCGCACACCGAATTTGTTCACATTCATAATAATACTGAATATACGAATTATAAAAAGTGTAATTGATAATGTTGAGGGTTAAAACACGTAGCATGGGTTCTAACGTGGACTTGGCCCCTCAGTTACTTGAATTATATCATCAAGACGAATCCACTTCTTAAAGGCCTCTTTAACCTGCTCTGCGTTGAGTTTCATGTACTGTTGTGCGGCCAGTGTCGGTTCATTGAGCGGCAAATCAAGGATGATTCGCGAGATCAGCCCGTGGGCGATGCTATTCACACTCGATTCAGATAACGGGATTTCCCGAAGCAGTAACGCCTTGGCCTGCTGAAGTTCGTCCGGCGGCACCGGAGTTGTCTGCATGGTTCGTAGGTTATGCTCCACGATGGCGCGTGCCTTGGACACATTGGCTGGATCACAGGCGTATCTCACCACATAGAGCATACGTGTCCTGCCCGCATCAAAGGACGAGGATACGTAATACACCAGTCCTGTCCTCTCCCTTAGGTCCTGGTAAAGCCGGGTGGCATAGAAACTTCCACCAAGAACGTGGTTGCCCAGTTCCAGGGCATAATACTGGGGGTCCGACCGATTAAGCCCAATAGTCTCAGCCAGAATTACTTTGTCTTGAACGCGACTGACATTTGGTACGGCAGTAACAGATGGCCCATTGGACGGCACGGGCGGCAAGAAGGTGTCGGGCTTCGGTCCTCTAGCTTTCCAGGTTCCGAAGTACTTTTCTATTCTTGCCTTGGCTTCCTCAGGCGTTATCTTGCCAATGACCACTATTGTCGTCAGGTCGGGTCGGAAGGCTTTCTTATAATAATCCCTTACGTCCTGAATTGTTAAGGACGAGACGGTGGCCGGAGTAGCCTGGCGTAGTGTCGGGTCGTCCTTAGGGAACAGGGCAATCTTCATGGCTCTCTCTTCCAGGTAATTAGGACTCTGGAGCCGGCCTGCAACTGTTGCAGCAACCTGCTGGCGCACGGTTTTGAAAGCCGACTCAGGCAGGGCAGGGTGGAGTTCGTTATCGGCCAGGAGTTGCAATCCCCTGTCAAAGTAGCTGGTCAGCACTTCAAGAGAGAAGTCCGTGCCCGCAGACTCATAGGCGCCTATATCGTCTAGCGCCTTCTGAAAATTCAAACGGTCAAGCGATGTGGTACCAAAGGAAAAGAGTTGATCCAGTACCTGATCTACCCCATCCTGTCCCTTTGGAACTTCCATCTCCGGCTTATTCATGATATGGCCATAAACACTCACCGTGTTGCTTATAGACTCGGGTTGCACGATTAGCCTAAGCCCATTGGAAAGGGTGGTTACTACCGGGTGTATGGTGGAGTTAGGAATGGAAAGTTGCTTCAGGGCATTCTCAGCCCACGCAGGAAGTTTGACGGGTGTAGTATTTTGTGGCGCGAAGGACTCCTTACTACCGAAGGCTTGGGATGAAGTGGGTTGCCCTGATGACTCAGGTGTGAGAATGGCCACAATGGCGTGATTCAGATCCAGGTACTTTTTTGCCACGCGGTTTACATCCGATACGGAAACGCGCTGTATAGCCTTCATGTCTTCTTCGGGAGACTGTCGTCCTTCTACCGCCAGTGCCTGAGACCATTCCATAGCTAGACCCGATACCGAATTCTTCTCCAATTCCGCGTCGGTCAGCTCGCGCCGTTTGGCGGCTTCTACCAGGTCGGCTGAAAACCCATTCTTTACACCCTCAGACAATATTTTTCGAACCTCTTTGACCAATGCCGTCGCATCTGATCCCCTGGGAAATAGGGCTATTGCATAACCCAACCCGGATTTGGGCAGTGTATCCATGCTGAAATCGGTGTCCAGTGCCTTTCCTTCAGGCACTAGAGAGTACAGGCTGCCCCGCTTGCTGCTCAGCACATCAGAGAGCACTTTGGCCGCAGCATAGTCCGGGTTATCAAATCCGGGCATGCGTAGCGAGATTGAAACCAGCCCGTACGGACGATCCGTCTTGAGATTGATCCTATCCGGCGTGGGGGGCTGCAAATGGATGGCGGGACGATTGGGAATCTCCTTGGCTGGAATATCACCGAAAAGCCTCTTGACCTTATCCAATGCCTCCTGAGGCCTCACGTCACCCACAATCACAAGGATGGCATTATTGGGCACATACCAGGTGTTATGGAACCTTTTGAGCATGGCGCCGGTGGTTTTATCAAAAGAGGGCTTGGTACCCAGGGCGTCGTGGGCGTATGGCGTATCCTTGAATAATGCCGCCAGAAGCTTGGTGTAGAAAACGTATTCAGGATTAGAGAGGTCCTGAGCCACCTCCTGCTCAATTGCACCCCTTTCCTCATTCCATAGTTCCTCAGTATCAAGAACACCCCGCATACGAATAGCCTCGATATGCAAAGCCACATCCAGGTCCTCAGCGGGAACTGTAAACATGTACTGGGTTACAGCCTGTTGAGTATCGGCGTTGAAACTACCCCCCATAGCGGCGGCTATATTTGCCAGTTGGCTCGCAGAAAGGCCTGGGCTACCACGAAACATCATATGCTCCTGGGCATGCGCTGTGCCGGGGAACCCTTCTGGGGCCTCATTTGATCCTACTACATAATTGACAACTGTGGTGACCACCGGCGCCAGAGGGTTGCGTATAATAACTACCCTGAGTCCGTTCTCCAGATTAGCACGCAGCACATCTTCATCCTGGGCATTTCCATTGCTGGCAGACCAGGCGCGTGGAGCCAAGACCAGCAAGGCTGCGAGTGCTAAGATTACCCATATTGTTATTAAATGGAAGTCAGATTCAAACCGTCTGATATGCGTTCCTGCATACATAGAATTTGCTGCCACATTCATTCTGAAATTTCGATACAGATCGCCATTCATAATTTATCTCCTTAAGGCCCAGAGGAGGAATTTACATACATGGCTTGCCAGGACTGGTGTACTCTAATTATTCACAAATGTGTATAAATGTCCTTTATAATCTCTGGAGACTCATATAAAAATACCTGAAACTTCGTTTACTTTTCATTGAGTCTTGCTCTTTCAGTTTTGGATTTTTCTAGGATATTATTTTAGGGGTAAGCGATGCTAAACTCTACCGGCGATTTCAACCAACGTCCTGAACACACCTCCAGGCTCAAGCGTTTAGAACGCGCCTATCAGACCATCTCCACACTGATTGTGAGTACAATCTTAATCGGTATTATCGTGTTTGTTATTCTCGATTTCCTCTTTCCAGCAGAGGATATATTCTGGACAGCTACACATTACCGTCCCTATTCTATGTCGTTCAATAAGGATGCCTATTACTTTATTAATGGTGGAGACATAGATCGGGTAGTCTCCGAGTACGACAAACTTGCAATCAGTGGGCATTGGCAAGTCAATCCTTGGACGGGGTTAATCAATCGTTATTTCAAGGGACAATTTCTGAATATTGACCGGAATGGAGTACGGCGAACAATTTCTCCTTCCGCTGAATATAGCGGTAAACCGCCCTTGATTATCTGGGTCTTTGGTGGTTCAACTATGTTTGGCTGGGGACTTCCTGATCAATATACATTGCCATCACAACTCCAAGTTAAGTTGCAGAGTCGTATCCCCGAACGACAGGTCCGATGTGTTAATTTTGGCACGCCGTGGTTCAACTCTTCTCATGAAGCGGCACTGTTTATTGCTAATCTGCGCACTCAGAAAGAGCAACCGCATATTGCTATATTTCTGGATGGCTATAATGACCTCTCCCATATAGTTTACTACAATAATGAAGCGCCGTTGTTCAATGAACTGAATGCTGCCTGGGAGTCCCGGATTAGTTCCTTCAAGGCGTCTCCGCCTTGGATCACACTGAGTCCTAACTTTCCCATTTATCGCCTAGTGCGTCGGCTTGGGTTCCGGCGATTCGACCCGGCACAAGAAAAAAAGGAGGGATTGCATGAAGGAAAGGCGGAACGCCTTAAGGTTGCGATTTCGCGTTATCGGTTTAATCGCAGGATGATTAAGGTGATCGGACGGGAATTCGGGGTGGCAACCTATTTCTTCTTGCAGCCTGTGCCTTACTGGACGGACAAGGATCGGGTTACTATTACTCAACCTGATTACCGTGCATTCCATGAAAACCTTATCCAGAATAACGACGACCTCTTTTTCGATATTACGGGTGTTCTAGCTACACTTGATCCGCACTACTATCCGACAGTGGATCATTCGCACTACAGCGATATAGCAACGTCAATTATTGCATCACGTATAGCCGATCTCATCCTTAAAACCTACCGTTTGAAGTAACATGAGCTAAGAAAACCTCGCTTCAATCTATCTGGGTTTATAGAATTATTAAACGGTGGCACGGTGGGGATAAGTATCAGGAATAGATAAAAAACGGGGTCTAGGCGTGTGTAATATTTCTCTCATTTAACCAGCCTCGTTTCTTAATTTCTCATATTTTTGCCTTACCAAATCTCTTCCATAGATTCGCTCAAGCCGTCTGATAATAAAATGTCCGCGAGCCATATCCTGGAAATGGTCTATAAAAATAACATTGATCAGTGCTCCACCTAATGCTCCGATGAGTGGAATCATTTGGGCGCTGACTTTTTCCGAAACGACTGTACTGAATCGAGATGCCACGGCGTTGATTAGCCTCACTAAAGCTGGAGCACCCCTTTCAACAACCCCCCTTTCAGCAATATAGCGAGATGCCTCTGAGAGTGTTTTTGCTAGGGCGCTGCGTACAGCATAATAGCCGGTTTCTGAAGCATCATCTGCTTTGGACCTTCCGCCCAGGGCCAATACCTCTACACAGGCTAATCTCGACTCAATTGACTTGAGGTTTTCGCCCTCGCTCCGTGCTATGTCAGCGATTGAGCGCAACATAACTGTGGTAGATATAGGAAGCTCAATAATCAAGGCAGAGGTTCCAAAAAAACCTCCAGCAGCCCCGGTAATGGCTGTAATAAATTTGTGCATCTTGTCAGACGAATCACCTGTGGATTCACTATCTATGGATAGGATAGCAAAATCCAATGCTTTTGATATGGCGGTTTTTGTGGCAGTTCTTACTGCGAAAGACCATTTACCCGGAAGGAAATCGAGGCTTTTCTCAATGGGTTTGCCGAGTGCGTTTGTAAGTTTTACTGCAATTCCCGGGTTTTCTAACAGATGATACGATTTCTTGAGATCGGCCAGGTCTTTCTTAGATATACTCATTTTGTTTTCCTGGTCTAACTGATAGAACTCCGAGGTACTGATTAATTATATCTGGAACCTTATCGAAAGTCCCTTCTATCCAGCTGGAACCTCGCTATTCAATAGGCTGGAGCCGGGCGGTGAAATGGCGCAAGACTGGTGCCTGCCATACGATACGGTAACCTGGCAACTGCGCCCGCTGTGAGTGTACTTCCAGTATCACCTCAGCCAAATAATCTACATGGCTCTGCGTGTACATACGGCGCGGGAATGCCAAACGCACCAGTTCCATTGGTGCGGGTCGCTCTGTTCCATCGGGTTGCATGCCGAACATCACCGTGCCGATTTCAGCTCCGCGAACACCGCCCAGGACATAAAGCGCATTGTTCAGCGACCAAGCGGGGTACTGGGTTTGTGGAATGTGGGGTAACATCTCGCGGGCATCAATGTACACGGCATGCCCGCCTGTAGGTGTATAATGGGAATGCCCGCTTCAGTCAGTTTCTCACTAGATAGGCAATGGAACGGATGCGGTAACGTAGGTAGTTTTCATCGAGAGCCTCATACAGACCCTGCGCGATGGCTTCGAGGTCATAGCCAGCCATACCGCCATAGGTTGGGAACCCTTCTGTAAGGATTTCAAGGTTGCGACACTATGCCGCCAGTGTGTCATCATTAAGTGCTAGAAAACCGCCGATGTTGGCCATACCATCTTTCTTGGCACTCATCGTACAACCGTCAGCATATCTGAACACCTCGCGTGCGATCTCTATCGGAGTTTTATCGGCATATCCCTCCTCGCGTGTTTTGATGAACCATGTATTCTCCGCAAACCGGCACGCATCAATGAAAAACGGGATACCGTATTTGTGGGAGATTGCACTGACGGCGCGGACATTAGCCATGCTCACCGGCTGTCCACCGCCGGAGTTGTTTGTGACTGTGAGCATGATAATCGGGATGCGCTCACACCCAATCTCCCGGATGGTCGCTTCGAGGGCCTCCACATCCATATTCCCCTTGAAAGGGTGGGGAAGGCGTGATTGTCGGCCTTCGGCTATTATAAGGTCGCGCGGCTCTGCACCGGCGTGCTCCACATGGGCGCGTGTCGTATCAAAGTGGGTGTTATTGGGGATAACATCACCCGGCTTTGCGATGCAACTAAAGAGGATATGCTCGGCGGCGCGCCCCTGGTGTGTAGGGATTACGTGCTTAAAACCAGTTATATCTCGTACTGCCGCTTCAAACTTGTAGAATGAGGCGGCTCCAGCATACAACTCGTCGCTCGCAATCATGCCCGCCCACTGGCGCGATGACATTGCCCCCGTACCGCTGTCCGTAAGCAAATCTATCAACACATCTTCAGAATGGAGTAGAAACGGGTTGTAGCCGGCCTTTTGGAGTGCCTGTGTTCGATCTCGCACCGTTGTGAATCGAATCGGCTCAACCGACCGGACACGAAATGGCTCAATAATGGTCTTGGGGTGGAACTCGCGCATATATGCCTCTTAACAGACTCGTGTTAGGATTCTTATTGTCAGTCTATGGCGTTTCTTAACGTGCCTATCCCTTCCACCTGAATTTCTACCACATCCCCGGATTTTAGATACTCAGCCATGCCTCCCCTCTCTAATTCACACCCTCCGGGAATAGTTCCAGACCCCCAAACCTCACCGCAATACACCTTCTGGTTAAGAGAGACAAAATTGTACATTTCGGTAAATGACCAGTGCCATTTCCCATCTGTCGTGGGGATGGTGTCACTTATGACCGTATTTAATCTCTCTTCCCAATTAACCCTTATTATGACTCTCTTCGATAGAATATCCCCCAATTCATCGGGTGTTACTATGCAGGGACCCAGAGAATTAACCCAGTCCTTACCGAATGAAGGGCCTAGTCCTACTCCCATAGCTATAATCTGGAGATCACGCATAGAAAAGTCGTTGAATATTGTATACCCAGACGGGCAGGGGCTCTCTTGAGAATCGGTTCCCAACACATATGCTATTTCCGCCTCATAGTCCAATTTAGATGCTGTTCTATTGAGCAACGCGCCCTTATCATTCAATAGAAAGTTTGCATGCGTTACACGATCATCTGGCCCTATGATGTTTAGATGGTTACCAATGTAGTAAGCGGGCAGCATATCCCATTCCTTGAGAACCTCTGATTCCCTGGCCCTTCTGGTGGCCTCTATGTGCTTCCGAAATCCTATAAAGTCCCTCAGTAAAATGGGTCGAATAGGGGGGGTACAGTTTTATATCGTTAAGGCGATGGACGACCTTCTGCCTTCCTTTTATGGAGTCGGGATGGCCGTGTATATGCTGGGCGAATTCCCGTATATTCTTATTTGTTGAGTAGAGATTAATAAATCCTAAAGTATCATTTGGTATATTGTGCCCTTCAAGGGTACCAGCAGCGTTTAGGTCTATGACATATTCCCATTTGTCCCAAGGCCCTATCGCCAGACCTATCACAGACGGGGATGCGTTAGTATGCGCTTTGTATCTAAAGTTTATCAGTCTCATATTGTGTTAGGGTAGAGACGCGATTAATCACGTCTCTATCTCAGTCCAAGGCGTAGGATCAGACTCTTTGCAATAAGGACATGTGTTTTTACTGTAAATAGGGATATTAATTTCTATTGTAGAATAGAACGATTGCCCGAATTGCGCATGCAAATCTTTTAGTAGACTCGTATTATTTTTAGTAAATACCGCAATACCTGCTATCTCTCCACCGTATTCCTTTGCAACCCCCGGTAGCTTATTTCCTACACAATTACCCTGGAAAGAAATACCGTTACATATAAGAACACGGTCTCCATTTCTTATATTCCCTTCCACTATCCTATTTCCAAACCTGCCCGTATGGAAGTATTCTAAGTACGCTACACTTTTGCCCAGTCTCGATCCTAGCTCTCCTATAAGGATTCTAACACTGGGTTGATTTGGGGCTATTATTATATCGAATTTAGGACCTGCGTTATGCGCCCAATGTGCCATATCATTTACGATCAACTCTACAACCTCTTTTTGGCTATACGATCCAGGAGGAAGAAGCCCTGGCTGTGACTACCGTTCTCGTCGGCTGGATAAATGTAATGACCGGATGTGATAGCGGGCTTAGCTTCTTGTAGAATATCTACAAGCCACTCTCCTTTGAATGTAGGGGATACAATCTCTATGTAACGTTGATTGTTCCCTTGCGACTCTATCATTTTTACTCACCCTCTCTGTCAGGTATGGACTCTCTATACCAGCTCAGCGCATAATCCCTTATTTCTATCTCCTCAGAAGCCGGGGTCGTACAGAAATTGGATTTACTTTCTATCATTATGGCTATCTCATCTACAAAATGCTGTTTGAACTCCTCTATGTCTTTTACCTCAAAGAATTCTCTTTTAGGCTGGGGTCCGTGATGAGCGCCTATTGGATGCACCGTTATGTCGCCTTCTCCCACTCCGGACCTGCTAACAAACACCCCTTTACTGTAGAACATAAACTCATTGTATGATGTATTTCTGTGGTTGTATGGCGGAGTATGAACAAACCTCGGTAGAAATGTAATTATGTTTACGGATATATCCTCGTTTAGGAATGTCACGTATGCCGAGGGTGGAACATGAAATGTATGGCTTTCTACAATATTTATATCTTTCACACCTATTCTGAATGGATATAAAGTACCCTGCCAACCCAGGCATGCTAAAGGAGAGTTGGTGTATATCTCCTCCTTGTAGGCTGTGTCTACCTTCTTTAACACAGATACCTTCCCCTCCGGAGGGTTGTTAATTTCATATCTTAGCTCAGGCAGGTTGCTGCCTTCTAGGAGAGATTCCGCTATGGGATAATCTTGGCTAAGAAGGCCAAAGTTAGGGAGGTATATTTGTTTATATATCTCCATAATCAGAATAAGTGATGAAGATACACCATATATACGGTAGAAGGTTCCTTTAGGGATATAGACGTATGTAAAAGGAGCGTATTCCAGAACACCGAATTCTGTATGGATCTCTCCTCTACCTCTCTGTATGTAGAGCAATTCGTTGGCATCCACATTACAGAATACAGGGGTTGTACATTCGGAGATGATATATGCAGAGACATTTATCTCGCGGCTGGTTAAAATACTTATAGGGACGTTATCTTTTGTGTTGGGTTTGAGTAGGCTTATGGAGAATGCTCTGGGTTTGGACACTATAGCGGTATCCATACTGGCTTTTTGAGAGCCTCCCTCTCTTATCCCCGTCCACGATTCAGCCGGGGATGTCCCTAATTCCGATGAACCTTCCTTAAACCCTTCTCTAACGGTGGGTCTGTAGGCCTTATACAGGAAGCTCTGATGCCCTATAAATCCATTCTCTCCTATAAAGTCCCAGTATAGCCCCTCAGGTATGTTCTTATAGTTATCGAAGGGAATTTTGTATCCATTTAAAACCCTTCTGCGATGAGGAAAGGATTTTAAATGAGGATTCACAAGACTCATCGTTTCTTATCCCCGGGCTACCTGTTCAAATATCCATCTGAGTGATGGTATAATTTTAACATACCCGTAGGGTTCCACTGACAATAAAAGGTCCCGGAACCATTTCATCTTTGCCGGATTCCCATCAAACATAAGCCTCTTCTTCCGAGTTGATAGCCAGTCTCTGAACTCCTCCTGCTTGGTCACATATAGAGACCTGACAGTCTGATTGGCAAATTGCTCACCGAGTTTTATATTGATCTCGTCAGGATTGTAATCTCTCTGCACAAGCTCTATAAAGAACCACTCGTTATCGAACAACTCTCTTGTAAAGCACTGGAGAAGCGGACCGAATGAATCCTTTTCATTCTCCCATGTATCAGAATTGGACATACGTTTTGCCTGTATCCAGGGAAAGTGCCGTGAGAACACAAACCATTGTTCTATAAGGTCTATGATCTGTGGGGTATTCGCATTACCCAGTTTAAACCATTTGCAATACCCGTTGTTACGCACGACCTCGTGATCGTAGAGTCTATTAACCCTTTCAGCCACCTTCAGGTATAAATTGAGGTGTGGCTTAGTTGCCTCGTGTCTCTCATACTTCAACCTTAAGCTTTCGGGTATTTCTAGGGTCAGCATTTACCTATCCCCCTTCTTTGGATTTGGACAACCTAACGACCTTTCCAAAAAATCGAGGTCTCTTATCAGCTTCTTATTCGAGGGTGTCCGGTTTTAGAAAGGACCTCTATAGGAGTGGCAACTTGAGTGCGATTGATAGGCAAGATTTCTGGGCATGTCGCCCTGCGTCCCCTCCAAAATTGAGAGGACGGATTCACATCTCTCCCTGAGTTCTTCAATTAATTCATTCGCTGAAGCATCCATCCGCCAATACTACCCTCTATGCTCAACTCATTTCATACTTAAACTCACAGTGTATGTTCATGCAATATCTATGCCAGCGGACTCAGTGGTGAATCTCAAATATGTACAAAGGCTTAAAATCAAAGAAGAGGAAAAAGGGAATAGAGATAGGCTCTCTTGAGTAATAATAAACAGAAAAGCTGTGCGCTATTACTCAAATGGCTGAACTATATTTTCTGATTAGAAGTGTGTAATTCTCAGGTCTGGATCTTATGAAATGGGGATTACTTGTTTGACTGGCCGACCTCTTTTTCGAACCCTGGAAGAATCGCTTTAATGAATGCATTCCTTATCAGATTAAAGAACACAGATTGGCGGAGCAGTCCGGCGACATATTTCGTTAGAAGCTGTCTCAAAAGTACCTCAAGTGTCATTCTGAAGGAGCGGAGCGACTAAGGAATCTCATTTTTCGCAGCATTTATTCTGTTTTTCTGTAAGATGCTTCGCGGAGTTTACACTGAACAGCGTGAAGTGCTCAGCATGACATACCTTTTGGGATGACTTCTACTCTAAGTCTAGTAGGTACAATATCCATACCAGCGATCAATACCATCAATTGCTAATTCCTACGATAAGTTGTAAACAGAGGATTTTTATTTGTATATATTTGTGCGGTAATGCACTGTAAAAGCTGTGTGATTTTGCACAAATTGAATTGGTGTAATTAAAACTCCCACTTAGTGTTGACTTACAATAGACGGCGCGCAATAAATTCAGTACATTTACACGAAGATTACGGGAATAGGCGTTTGAGACAGAAGCCATAAGGAGAACTAATGGAAGAAATCCTCCCCGGCATCTTTCATTGGACAACATTCCACGAGGGAATCGAACAAGACGTTCATTCATACTATATTGCCGCTTCTAACCCCGCAGTCTTAATTGACCCAAGGATTCCATCAGAGGGGCTCAACTGGTTTAAAACACATAAGCCGCCCAAGCACATTTACTTGACCAATCGGCATCACTATCGGCACAGTGGACAGTTCGTGGGTTGCTACGGCACAATAGTATGGTGCCATAAGGATGGACTCCACGAGTTTATAAGAGGAGAAAAAGTGAGGGCGTTCAACCACGGGGATGAACTCCCCGGCGGAGTACTCGCACTGGAGGTTGGGGTGTTATGCCTGGAGGAAACCGCCTTTTATATTCCTTTAGGCAAAGGGATTCTCTCCATTGGAGATGCCATTATACGGGACGATGATGAACTGGGTTTTGTCCCCGACTATTTAATGGGTGATGATCCAGAAGCGGTCAAGCGTGGTTTGAGGAAAGCTTTCCTGGCCCACCTTAAACGTGACTTTGATCACCTGCTCCTCGCCCACGGGAAGCCCTGGATTGGAAATGCCAAGTCAGGGTTGCGCCGGTTCCTTAAAGGATTGCGAGTCTGAGCCGCGCTTCGTATGTACCACCTCGCATTGTTAAAGGATGAACGGGGTCATCGCCTAACGTATGGCTCTAGCCCCTCCCTGGCTCTCTGTATAGCCCAGTTGTGATTCCATTGGAAGAGTGGCCGCAGCAATGGAGTAAGTATCCTAAGCAACGGGCGGTCGGCATTAACCCGCCAATCAAATCGAATGCGAACACCTCCGTCTCTGGGGGTAAGCGTCCAGATCCCGCGTCCGGAAAGGTCGCCTCTTACTTTGACCTCGAACTCCCTTGGTGGCTCCAGCCGCACAATTTCTGAGATGGTGTGTAGATGGTATGGCAATCGTCCCTTGAAGTGCTGCCTTGAAACCCGACCTACAGCAGGTGGGCCGTCAGCTTCCACATCCAAGTAAACTGGTTTCCACCACTCTGGGTATGCGCGCGCATCGGCCAGAGCAGTAAAGACAGCCTCAATTGGTGCATTTACATCCCACTCGTCTATAAACACATATTCAGCGACCATGGCACTGCCTTTTCAAGACAAACAAGCCAGTATTTATTGAGTAATATCATACTACTCCTAACTCAAAATTCTACCATCCTCCTATTAGCCTAGATTTGGTATGTAAGTCGTTGTGTATTTAAATATAATCAAATCATAAAAGAGGTATCCTTAGATAAGGAGGAATCAATATGGCCAAAACACGTAAGTTGCCTTACCTGAGAAAGGTTGGTCAGCGTGGTCGGATAGGTATTTGGATTATGGATGGCTCTTATATACGCGCTCATATTGATGAGGAGTTCACCAACTTTGGTCAGCACTACAGCTTTAAATACATACCCAAGGAAGAGTTTTGGATTGACCAAGGTATCAGCCCGGAGGAGCAGAAATTCTTCATTAGCCATCTGATTGTAGAATATCGCCTGATGGAAAAGGGTATGTCCTACGACCAGGCGCTGGAAGAAGCGGATAAGGCTGAGAGGACTAAGCGAAGGTGGGCAGGGGATCTCAGGAGAATGACAAAAGATGGTAATCTGCTGAATCCAGAACAGGTTCATGTGCACCTGTGGAAAAAGCTCGAATCATCAGTGGCTGTGTGGGTTGTAGATGGCCACCTGATGCGAAGCATTTTTGACATTCACTTTATAGAAGGGGGACATGATTACGTATACGAATTTGTTCCTCGGAATGAAGTCTGGATTGACAATGCTATTGTTGAGATAGAGTGTCCATACTGCCTCCTGCATGAATTGCACGAAAGAAATCTGATGGCACAAGGCTGGGACTATGAGCGTGCACACGCCGACGCCAGTGAGCTCGAGTCTCGCTGCCGGCATCATCCAGATGAACTGCATACGGCCTTGTCTAAGGAGGGATGGGGCGAGTAATTGATTGTTCTGACTTATCTGAATTTCTTTCTGTAGATTATCTTATCATCCCCCTCGGAATAGAAATCACCTATTCTACAGACCTTGCTGAATCCCTTTCTTGTGTAGAAATCCCTTGCAGATTGGTACTTGGGTTTTGAGGATGTCTCGACCATTATAGCCCTTGCATTCTTTGCATATAATTCATTCTCTACAAACTCAAGGAGCCGTCCTGCGACTCCTTTTCCTTGAAACTCTTTTCCAACTACAATCCAGTAGATGTCCCAAACAGCATCTGTAAGAGGAACTCTTCCATAGCATATGTAACCAAGAACATCGCCGTTCTCATCTGCCGCCACCTTTATGATGTAATCCGGGCTTCCTGATAGGTATGAATCTATCAATTCAATAGCAACTTCTATTTCTGTGGGAGGGAATACATTTACTTCGGCCAGAATCTGTTTAACCCTTTCTCTATCCCGTGTCTCCATACCTCGTACTTCTACTGCCATATAGTATAGAATACCTAACTTCTCCTCCGGTGTGATGCGGGCTTAAACTAACGAATGGTTAAAAAATCCAGTATCAGCCTGTTAAACTCATCGGGAGCTTCCTGCTGTACCCAGTGGCTGCAGTTTGGGATGAACTCTAGGCTGTATGGTGTGTCAATCATCCATTCTATACTATTTGGGGTATTTCCAGGGGCAAAAAATGAGTGGATTTTCGGACAGGCAACCTATAAAATTATTAATGTAACGAGTTAAAAACTAGGGGTTTGCTATTTTCATCCCATTACAAGGAGGCACAAATGTTAAGAATCGCTAAGGTATTTCAGGTCACATTCCTATTGCTCCTCTCTCTGGGGATGCTAGAAGCCGTTAGCTTTGCCCAGGCACGGACTGTAGAGATTGAGGGCTTACAAACTCTAAAGTTTAGTGTTGATCATATCTCTGCCAAGCCGGGAGAAAAACTCACCGTGAAACTTACTAACAAGACTTCTTTGCCACCAGATGCGATGTCCCATAACTTCGTGCTGTTAAAAAAGGGTGCTGATCCGGGTGCCATTGCCAACGCCGCGGCTAATGCTAAGGATAATGGATATATCCCTAAGGATATGACGAATGAGATTATTGCTCATACGGAACTTGTCTCAGGTGGTCAGACCAAGTCGGTGACATTTACAGTGCCAAAGGAGCCCGGCGATTACACCTATATCTGTACCTTTCCCGGTCACTATGCTGCTGGCATGAAGGGTACTCTGACAGTCAAATAATTTTCGGCTATGCTGAACCTGGATCGGTCCATCGCCAGTCGCGAATCTCAGGCATATCATCCCCGTACTTGGTTATATACTCCTTGTGTTCAATGAGCTTGTCGCGGATAGCCTGCTTGGCATACGCCGCACGGGAGCCAATCTTTGGCACACGATCAATAACGTCGCCGACGAGGTGGAAGCGGTCCATGTCATTGCGGGCGACCATATCAAACGGCGTCGTTGTGGTTCCCTCTTCTTTGTAACCACGGACATGGAGGTTGTGGTGGTTTGTACGGCGGTAGCTCAGGCGATGGATCAGCCAGGGATAGCCGTGATAAGCGAAGATAATGGGCTTATCGGCGGTGAAGATAGTATCAAAGTCTTTATCCGACAGACCATGTGGATGCTCCTCCTTGGGCTGAAGCCTCATCAGGTCCACCACGTTAACAACTCGGATCTTCAGGTCGGGAATGTATCGCCGCAGGAGATGCACCGCGGCCAGGGTCTCCAAGGTGGGTATATCGCCAGCGCAGGCCATCACCACATCGGGTTCTGAGCCTCTATCGTTACTGGCCCATTCCCAAATCCCGATTCCGGCAGTGCAGTGTTTGATGGCGGCATCCATGTTCAGATACTGGAGCGCCGGCTGTTTCCCGGCGACGATGATGTTGATGTAGTCGCGACTCCGCAGACAGTGATCGGTCACAGAGAGCAATGTGTTTGCATCGGGGGGAAGATATACTCGAATCACACTCGCCTTCTTATTGACTGCATGGTCAATAAATCCTGGGTCTTGGTGCGAAAACCCATTGTGATCCTGCCTCCATACGTGCGATGACAGTAGGTAATTAAGGGAAGCAATGGACGCACGCCACGGGATCTCTTTTGCAACCTTGAGCCATTTGGCGTGCTGGTTGAACATCGAATCAACAATATGGATAAACGCCTCATAGCTGGCGAAGAAGCCATGACGACCAGTAAGGAGATACCCCTCGAGCCAGCCCTCGCAGGTGTGTTCACTGAGAATCTCCATAACCCGACCATCTGGAGCGAGGTGGTCATCCTCAGGAAGGATTTCTGCCACCCATGCCCGGTTCGTTACCTCAAATAGGGCATTGAGGCGGTTCGAGTTGGCCTCGTCCGGGCTCATCACACGAAAATTCTTGTTGTCCATATTGAGCTTCATCACGTCGCGCAGGAAGTATCCCATAACACGGGTCGCTTCCCCCAAAACGGTTCCGGGTTTGGGGACATCAACGGCATATTCCCGGAAATCCGGCATCCTCAAGTCCTTGAGCAGCAAGCCGCCGTTTGCGTGGGGATTGGCGCCCATCCGGTGCGTGCCCTTTGGTGCGAGTTCTGCCAGCTCAGGTCTAAACCTACCGTTTTCATCAAAGAGTTCCTCAGGCTTATAGCTCTTCATCCAGTTTTCCAGGGCCTTAATATGATTTGGCTTTCTTGCCATCTCGTCTATGGGAACCTGATGTGACCGCCAGTACCCTTCTACTTTCATACCATCAACCTCCTTCGGACCTGTCCAGCCCTTGGGGGTGCACAGGATAATCATTGGCCAACGGGGGCGCTTAGTGTAACCATGTGTGCGTGCCTCATGCTGTATCGCTTTAATCTCTGCAATCACGGTATCGAGGGTTGATGCCATCAGATGGTGCATGGCTTCAGGCTCAGAACCTTTCACGAAATAGGGCTTGTATCCGTATCCAATGAAGAGGCTTTCCAGTTCATCATGGCTGATACGCGCAAGTACAGTAGGGTTGGCAATCTTGTATCCATTCAAGTGCAATATAGGCAGCACCGCGCCATCGGTTACCGGGTTGAGAAATTTGTTTGAATGCCAGGCCGTAGCCAGGGGACCGGTTTCGGCCTCTCCGTCCCCCACCGCACATGCGACGATGAGGTCGGGATTATCAAAGGCGGCTCCATACGCATGGGAGATAGAGTAGCCGAGTTCCCCTCCTTCATTGATGGAGCCGGGGGTTTCGGGGGCGACATGGCTGGGGATACCACCTGGAAATGAAAACTGCTTGAAGAGTTTCTTCATCCCCTCGGCATCCTGAGAAATATTGGGGTACACCTCGCTGTATGTCCCTTCCAGGTAGACGTTGGCGACTAAGCCGGGCCCCCCATGGCCAGGGCCAGTTATGTATATCATGTCCAGGTCCTGCTCCTTGATCACACGGTTGAGATGAACATATATGAAGTTCAGGCCGGGAGTAGTTCCCCAGTGTCCAAGCAGCCTGGTCTTAATATGCTCCAGCTTCAAAGGTTCCTTCAGCAAAGGATTATCGAGTAGATAGATTTGTCCGATGGAAAGATAGTTCGCGGCGCGCCAGTATCTATCCATCTTATCCAAGAGTTCTGATTGTAATTTGTTTGCCATGATCGTTAATTGCTCCTTGAATGCGAATAATTACGTTAAGTGAATAACATTTCATATTAGCCACGAAAGAGTCGAATTTTCGCAAATTGTTTACATTTATTTTCATTCGTGCTAATTGTGGCTAATTCTCAATTACAAGTTGTTATGCAACATAATATGATTAAGGCAATCCCATTTCGTCTATGGAGCCTTATTTAAAAATTGTCACACAAGGAATAGCCCCTTTCAAGGAAAAATTGTTCCTCCAACTGCCCATTCCATGAAAAGCAGGGTTGAGTTCCTTTCCGATTTTAACAAAGAGCCTAGTTGCAGTAGAATATAGGGGTACATGGATTTACTGCGGTCGGTTGAGCCTCAAGAAAGAGTAGTAAATTATGGCTGAAGCACTCTCCATACAGAGCCTTAAAAAGGTCTATTCGAATAAAGCGGTTGCGCTTAAAGGTATAGATTTGAAGGTTGACCGAGGCGATTTCTTTGGACTCTTGGGTCCTAATGGCGCTGGAAAATCCACGATTATCCGTATTATCATGGGGTTGGTCAATAAAACGAGCGGCATTGTATTCTTTAACTAGAGTTAATTGACACTTGACAGAATCTTATGTAATTTTTCCCTTCTATCGAAAATTGATTTCCAAAAAAAATACAATTTTGAAAACTCTCAGGTTCTTAAATCGCCTCTTTACGGCTTATTTCACATTCTGGATAATAGGGTTTTCAATCCTCACATACTTTTATCCGAAACGTTTTTCAGGACTGGCTTTTCTGATTACTCCCGCATTAGGGGTAATAATGTTCGGTATGGGAATAACCCTCAAGAAAGAGGATTTTAAAAGGGTGCTTCTGAGACCCGAGGATGTGGCAATAGGGTTTTGCGCTCAATATGGAATTATGCCCATTGCGGGTTTTGCACTTGCAAAGGTTCTCAATCTTGAGCCTCTCCTTGCAGCGGGCGTTGTCCTTGTGGGTTCGTGTCCGGGAGGGACGGCTTCAAACGTAATAACCTATCTCGGAAGAGGGGACGTTGCCCTCTCCGTTACTGTGACATCGGTAACTACCCTTTTTTCTCCAATCCTTACTCCGCTCTTTACTTATCTACTTGCTGGAGAATGGACTGCTGTGCCTGTGCTGAGGCTGTTTATCTCTACGTTTGAGATTATTCTTCTTCCCGTAGCACTTGGAGTAGGCGTAAGGGGCTTGTTTAAAGAAAGGGTTGAATATGCGATTCCCATTCTTCCTATGGTTTCTTCGATTACGATCATCTTTATTGTCGGGGTAATAGTGGCGGCAAATGCACAAGCTATAGGAGGAATTGGTCTTAGAACCGGCATTGCTGTCATGATTCATAATATCATAGGGCTTACCCTCGGTTTTTATATTGCGAGGTTATTTGGAATGGAAATCCCAAAGGCGAGGGCTGTATCCATTGAGGTCGGGATGCAGAACTCAGGCCTTGGAGTTGCACTCGCAAGGGCTCATTTCGGAGCGCTTGCCGCCCTTCCTTCCGCGATGTTTAGCGTGTGGCATAACGTTTCCGGCTCGCTACTTGCATGGTGGTGGACAAAAAGGGACACTAAAGTTCGGCTGTGAATAAAATGATGCAAGGTTCATGACTTATCCTGCATCCTGATTATTTCAATGAGTGAACTACTGAAACTAAGGACACAAACAAGCAAATACCCTCTGCGGGGCTATTTTTTTATAGTGGGAACCGCCTTTTTTACGGCTATATCTTATGTGTTTGGAAAATCCATAGACAAAAATCTAAATCCGGAGACCGTGACCTTTTTCTGGTTTTCGGGAGCGGCCTTCTTTTCGATGCTCACTGCGATTATGGTTCCATCACAGAGGAGTGAGTTGAGACATGTAAGAAAGTACATGGCTATATTTATCATGAGCTCCATAGTGACTGCAATCGGCTCTGCGCTCTGGATTATTTCTCTGAGGACGATTGGCCCCCCGCTTACGTCATTTCTTATGAAATTTCAGACCCTCTTTAGTCTGTTCTTAGGGGTTGTGTTCCTAGATGAGAGATTAAACATGGGGGAGACAGTAGGAATAATCCTTACAATTGCAGGTGGTCTTATTGTCGCCTACCAGAGAGAGGTCTCATTGATCCTCGGAACGTTAGTGGCTCTTCTTGCGGCGTTTTTCTACTCGCTCTTGTCCTTTCTTGTAAAGAGATTTGCGCAGCATTTAAATATGTTTGCCGTGGCCAACTTAAGGTCTCTTGGAGTAGCGATTGTGCTCCTTGTATATCTTATATCTACTGGAAGATTCCAAATGCCGGGACTGAGAGACTTGATCTTTATGATCTTGGGCGGTGTGACGGGGGCCTACATTGCAAAGGCGAGTCAATTTGAATCAATCAAACTCATTGGCGTTTCCCAATCAACCGCCGTGATGTCTCTCGAATCTCTCTTTGTCGTTATTTTCTCATATTTCATATTCAACGATCTTCCTTCAACCATTAAACTGATAGGCGGTATAGGAACTATAATCGGTGTTGTGTTTCTGGTTATATTCCGAGGGGTGAGGGGTGATGTGGTTGAGGAATGAGTTTGAGGTTGATGAAATTTGAACTTTATATGGATTATGATTTATGATATTGGAGTTTGGTTGGGGAAAGCGATTCTTTGAGTTTTTCCGATTGAGAGTTGGAATGGGCATATTAACGAGGGATGAGATATTAAAGGAGATAGAACAGGACAATATTAAAATCGAGCCATTTTCACTGGAACAGTTGGGGCCTGCCTCCGTGGATTTGCATCTTAGCAATGAGTTCAGGATATTCAGAAACATGAGGGAGGTTGTCGAGATTAGAGATGGCGCAAACTACGAGGATGTTACAGAGAAGGTTACGGTGAACGACCACCTGATTTTAATGCCCGGGGAAATGGTGCTTGGGATCACGAGGGAAAAAATAACCCTCTCTTCCAACATATGCGGATGGCTTGAGGGAAGGAGCAGGTTCGCGAGGCTGGGACTCTTAGTCCATATATCCACGAGCTTTATGCAACCGGGGATAAGCAACAAGCAGTGTCTCGAGATAAGTAACTTTAGCCCTATGCCACTCGGTTTGTATCCGGGAACGGCAATATGTCAGTTTATATTTCAGAGGACTGTTGGGAGGGCGACTTACGAGGGGAAATTTAGAAAACAAGATGAAGATAATTTTTAAAGATGGATACATCCTTCTCAAGTTTCTCTATGGTTGCTGGTGCTGTGGCTGAGGTGGGAGTTAATGAGTTACCATCGCTCCCTTTCTTGTTAATGTTTCCTGTATCCTTTTAAATAGGCGTTTTTCAACGTACCCGTTTGATTTTACTGTGCCGAGATACCCAATTCTATAATCATAATATGGCATTATTCTATAATTTATTTTGACCTGGGTTTCGGATGACGACAGGGCTTTTACTTTTATGCTCAGGGTTTCTCTTACAAATTTGGGGGTAGGCGGTGCGTCTTGCTCGTAATAAGAGATTTCCCTCAAGTAGGGCTTAATTTTTGAGCGTTCGAATTCGCTGTTTTTAGGCTCCAAATATACCCTTTCATACCTTCCAAAGGACGGATTGTACACATACGAGGTTCTAAGTTCTATAACACCCATCCCTTTATCCGCCATTTTTGTGTCCCAATTCAGTTCTTCAACTGCCGTAGTCGTTGCCAACCAGACATCGTCATACGGAGCGCTGAATGTGACAGGTTCATTACTATATAGTCCTCTTATTGGAGGTTCTTGAGGCGTTTCAGCGATACATCCTGCCATTACCAAGAGAAATAATGATAAACCTAATCTTTTCATACCATCCTCCTGTTTAGGTTAATCATAACTCTTCGTACTTGTAGGGGCAGGTTCAAACCTGCCCTCTAATTAGATTGCTTTTACTGTCTCTCTCTTATAAAACAATGCTTTGCTAAGCGATGTTATCCTATTAGTACATACACGACTTTGCAAGCTCGTTAGCGCTTTCCTGATAGATATGAACGCAAAAAGGTTGTCTGAGTGCTGTTCTGCCCCTTTGGACAAGAATATCGGCAAGTTGTTTTGCCGCCTGGGGCCTTGGCGGGGAACCAACGGCTTTCGACGATGCCTTTACCCAGAACGATACTGGGGATTTCCATTCAGCGGCGGTCACGCCGGGAAGCCCCCTTATAATGGCTGTAAAGTGTTTTTGAGCAGCCGTAAGGGTGTATTCTTCAGGCCTCGCGCTCTGGATGAAGCTGAAGGTTGAAGCTAAAAGGAAAGCGGCGATTATAAAAATCCTCATTCTCTTCCTCCATGTGATAAAATTGCATGGACAACGTGACGGGTTGTCCAAGGGCGGAGCAGGCACAAGGCCCACCCCTGCATACGGTGTTTAAGTTATACATCTTTAAACGAGAGATGTCTAGTTCCGGGAGTTGGGAATCGAGCGGCCATTATCTCGCAATCCAGCCACCGTCTACAGAAAGCATTGTCCCGGTCATAAACGCCACATTATCATCGCACAGGAACAAAACAGCATGGGCGATTTCTTCGGGCTTTCCAAAACGTCCGAGTGACTGGTAAATCGGCTGCAAGGATTTTAGAAACTCTTCAGCGGTTGGCACCTCCTTAAGGAAGCCTTCCACCATTGGGGTTACAATTGTTCCGGGGCATATTCCGTTTACACGTATTCCTTTATCTGCATATTCGAGTGCCATGCTTCTTGTAAGCTGTGTGATGGCCCCTTTTGTGGCGTTGTATGCGGCGGCACCAGGAATTGCCTTTAATCCGAGTACAGAAGAATTATTTACAATGTGGCCCTTTCCCTGCTTTAGCATATGGGGTATTGTGTATTTAGACATAAGGTATGTCCCTCTTACATTTATATTGAACACATTATCCCAGTCCTCTGTCGAGGTTTCGTGCGTTATGCCTAAAGGAAGAACACCGGCGTTATTGAAAAGTATATCAATGCGGCTGTATTTGTTGATTGCGTAGTCAACAGCGGCTTTGCAGTCCTCTTCTTTTGCGACGTCGCTTACAAGATAGTCAATTTTAAGACCTTCCTTTCCCGCTTCTTCCACCACCTGCTTCAAGGTCTTTTCTGTACGCCCGGTGATTACGACCTTTGCACCCTCTTTAGCAAAAAGAAGAGCAGTTGCTTTTCCAATACCTAGACTCCCACCTGTGATAAGTGCTATTTTGTTTTTGAGCTTCATTGAATGATGACCTCCTTTTTAAAATCGTTTAGAATTATAAAATGAAAACCGTCCCTGAATCAAGGATTTCCCATTTAGATGGCTTCAGATGGAATTGGATTCTTTCCGGTTTTTACTCTCGACTTGGATTTCTTTGCCATCGTGGTATCTTCTAAATATTGGTTAAAGGGGACTCAGGCTTTATTCTTCTATACTCTCAATAGGTTTTATCTATAGAATTGTCCTCTACCACCACGATTGTGCCGTTTCCACCTTGAGGTGCAAAGAGATGAGAAAAAGGGTCGAGTTTTACTATGATCTTGGAAGCCCATATAGCTATCTCGCATCAACTCAGATTGAGAGAATCTGTGAAGATTATGATGCGGAGCTTGAATGGAAACCTTTTCTCCTTGGAGGCGTATTGAAAGAGACAGGAAACCGTGCCCCGCTTGAGGTTCCGAATAAAAGGGCGTACATGGTTAAAGACTTGGCTAGCTGGGCAAAGCACTACGGAGTTCAGCTTAACTTCCCCGACCTGTTTCCACTCAATAGCGTTAAGCCGATGCGGGGCGCTTTAGCGGCAAAGGAGAAAGGAAAAATCAGGGATTACACCCATAATCTGTTTAGGCTCTACTGGATCGAGGGAAGGGATTTAAGCCAAGATGAAATTTTAAAGAATGCGGTAAGCGAAATCGGCATGGATGCAAACTGGTTTCTTCAAAGAATAGGGGAGCAGGATATAAAGGATAAACTCAGGGATGAAACTGCCGAGGCCGTAAAGCGTGGCGCATTTGGTGCTCCTACGTTCTACGTGGATGAAAAGATGTTTTGGGGAAATGATAGACTGATTTTCGTTGAAGAGTGCTTGAGAGGAAATTTGTAACCCTGAATTGATTTTGTTATGACTTCTTGGTAAATTCTCTTCACCAAATCCAAAGGAGAATAATGCGAAATGTGGTATGACTTTCAATACAAGGGCGGGGAGTATTATGTTGAAGATGTTCCAATAAAAGAGATTGCCGACGCCGTTGGCACTCCTTGCTATGTCTATAGCAATTCGGCTTTAGAGGGGGATTTTGATGTCTTTCGTGATGCGTTCTCAGACATAAACCCCCTGATCTGTTTCTCAGTTAAGGCAAATTCAAACCTCGCGGTTCTAAAAACATACGCGAATTTGAAAATCGGATTTGACGTTGTGTCAGGTGGGGAGCTTTTTCGTGTTCTTCGGGCAGGCGGGGACCCGTCAAAGGTTGTTTTTTCAGGCGTCGGAAAAACCGAAGAGGAGATGGGGTCCGCAATCAAAGCGGGGATTTTATTCTTTAACGTTGAATCTGTTGAAGAGCTTCACCTGCTCAATAATGTTGCAAAGGGAGTAGGTAAAAAGGCAAGAATCGCGCTCCGAGTAAACCCGGATATTGACCCCAAAACTCACCCATACATCTCTACAGGGCTCCAGAAGAGCAAGTTCGGAATCGAGATTGGCAAGGCAGTGGATGTTTACAGAGAAGCCGCAAGGATGGAAGGAATCGAAGTTGTGGGAATAGATGCACATATAGGTTCTCAAATATTTCAACTTGAGCCGTTTGTCGAATCGTTAAAAAAGCTCATTGAACTCGGTGACACCTTAGGGAAAGAGGGAATTAATATTCAGTACGTTGATATTGGAGGGGGACTTGGAATAAGCTACAAAGAGGGTGAGATGCCTCCACATCCAAAGGAATATGCGGACGTGATAAAAAGGGAGATAATCGGCACTCCGTATAAGCTGGTCTTAGAGCCGGGAAGGGCGCTTATAGGAAATGCAGGGATTCTGCTTACCAAAGTGCTCTATGTAAAAAGAGGAGCCTCTAAGAAATTTATCGTGGTGGATGCCGCGATGAACGATCTGATCCGTCCTGCTTTCTACGATTCTTATCACGAGATTGTCGCCGCTGATGAAAGTCTTGGAGATGAAGAAATCGTAGATATCGTAGGACCCGTTTGCGAATCGGGGGATTTCTTTGCAAAAGACAGGGGACTCCCAAAGGTGAAAAGGGGCGACCTTCTTGCAATCCTGAGCGCAGGCGCTTACGGGTTTACGATGTCTTCTAATTATAATACACGTCCCCGCGTTCCTGAGGTTATGGTAAGAGGAGAGGAATTTTTTGTAGTGAGGGAGAGGGAGAGGTACGAGGATCTAGTTAGAGGGGAGGCTATTCCGGATTTTCTGAAGTGAGGGTAATTTAAAAAGTTAATTGGTGTGTTTGCTCCCCCTTTGCCCCTCTGTCACACATTTGAAAGAAAGTTTTTATTGATAAGCAACTCCATGCGGGTATATAATAGGTCTGTGTATAAAGAACACAAGTCAGCAATAAGGAGGAGATAACAAAATGCCCAAGGTAAAAGTAAATGACATAAATATGAATTATGATAAACAGGGGTCGGGAGAACCGCTGATTCTTATACCCTATACAAGTGCCGATTACGCCTGCTATGCCTTTCAGACCCCGGAATACTCAAAGTACTTCACGTGTTACTCCGTAGACCTGAGGGGGGCTGGTGAAACTGATAAACCGGGGGGCGACTACTCTACGGAGCAGTATGCCGATGATATAGCGGGGTTTATGCAGGCGGTGGGAATAGAACATGCCCATATAATGGGGGTTTCATTAGGCGCGGCCATAGGAATGCAGATTGCCGCAAAGTACCCCGATAAGGTTAAGTCATTGTCTTTGCACAGTGGATGGGCAAAGACCGATCCTTTTCTTAGAACCGTTGTAGAAGGCTGGCAGTTTGCGGCTAAAGCTATTGGAAATGTTGCAGAGATGGTTATTAAATATATTTTCCCCTGGTGTTTTACCCCTGAACTCTATGCCGCCAAGCCTGACCACATAAAGGCACTATCTGATTTTGTAAGAGGAAGACCGGCACAGCCTGTAGATACACTTATAAGGCAGACTGATGCTGTTTTATCCCACGATTGTGAATCTCAGCTAAACAGGATAAAAGCACCTACATTGATTACATTTGGTAAGTACGATATGATAACCTCGACCCGCTTTGCCAATGTAATGAAGAGCAATATTAAAAACTCTGAGTTAGTGGTTTTTGAGGGCTGCGCTCATGCGGGACTCTATGAGAGGATAGAAGAGTTTAACCAGAGGACATTAGAGTTTCTGAAACGGCATTCTGGATGAGGAAGTCTTCTTCAGGAACTTAAATGTGAGTTCGACCCATTTCCATCCTACTTTCTATGCGCTGGAACAGCAAGGAGCGGGCACCGGGAGCCTCTTAGAACCCGCTCAGTGGTACTTCCTCGAAGGGCGTCGAGAAATCCTTGGTGGCCTTGTGTTGTCATTATAATGAGATTGGCAGAGAATCCGGTCGCACATTGAAGAATCTCCTCCACAACATCGCCGCGCCGAATGGTTTTGTCCCAAATCCAACCCTCCTGCTCCGGAACGGACACAGGGGGCATGTCTCGGTCCTCTCCAACATAAAGGAGTATGAATGAAACCGCCTTGCAACCTAGAACATGAGCTAAGATGGAGGCTGCTTCAACTGCGGGTTGAGGACTGGGAGTTTTGTCAATTGGTATGAGAATACGTTGCAAATTTATAGTTCCATCGTTAAGTGAGACGAACCCTTCATTCCCTTTTGGAACGAATAATGTCATCTCACCAGAGTGGCGTGCAAGGGATTCGGCGACTGTTTTATGTAGCCACCGAGAAAGACCATCGCGTTGATTAGTTGCTAGTACAATAAGGTCTGTAGGATTTTTTTCGAGATGGTGCAGAATAGAAAGTACGGGGTCTTCATCGCGACGATATATCTTTTGAACCTGCAGGCCCATCCTTACAACATCCTCCTTTGAACTTCCTTTAGGGAGTATCCTCCAGCGCTCCAGGGTTTGACGCACCCCTGGAAAATCGGTCCAGTGAACATCTTCTGTTTTTGAAGCGATGTGTAAAATGCTAAGCTCTGCTTTGGCTATGAGTGCCAATTTAAGGGCGTGAGCGAAAGCAACTTTACTTGCCTGTGAAAAGTCTGATGGGTGAAAAACGCTCTTTAGATAGGATTGAGATGGTCCTTTTCCGGACTCTTTATCCGAGCTAGCGAGTACTTTTTGTAACAATTCATAAGCATTATTTATCTCTTTTAATTTTGCTTCTGCCTTGCGTTGTAGCCTTGGATTGTATGAATACCTATCAGGGTGCCATACTTGAACCAAATCTCTGTAGGCCTGTTCCAATTGGATTTTCGTAAAATTTCTATTTAAACCAAGTAACTCTATTGATTCATCTATATTCATGTTGTTTGTTCCCCCCAATTTATCCTTTGGAATGGTCTCCTTCTCCTTTTGTCACTCTCTTGAGGCTACTCAACAAACTATCTTAATTACTAGAAGCTATCTCTTGCAATCTCTCGAACTTCTTCAGCAATAGACATATTCCTATCACTTAACAGATCATTAACCCAATCTTCGCCTAACATATCCTTCATTATCTCTCCTCCTCTATTTTTCTACGTAATCAAGTATACCGGAGGTATTACACCGCCATATTTCGGATTTCTATACCTCAGGATTTTTCTTGACAATAAATTATTCTTTGTAAGACTATAGAGGTAGAAAAGGTTTATGGTATAAAGGGATTATATCTAATAAGCAATATCTGGAGAATTTGGTATTTGGAGATGTGAAATGAAATTTCCCTCCCCATTTTATCGCTGGCGACCGCATCCCTGGCACGGCCTCGAAGTCGGTCCTAGTCCACCTAAAATTGTCCATGCTTATATAGAGATAACCCCCTTTGATCTGATTAAGTACGAAGTGGACAAGGCTACTGGGTACCTTCGTGTTGATCGTCCCCAACGAACCTCTTCGCAACCGCCTGCTCTTTACGGGTTTATTCCTCGTACCTATTGTGGGAAGAGAGTGGGCAAGCTTTCACCGAACGCTCAGGGGGGTGATGGTGATCCGCTTGATATATGTGTTTTTAGTGAGAGGTCAATCACTCGTTCGGAGGTAATCCTAAATGCCAGAGTTGTTGGTGGTCTTCAGGGAATTGATGGAGGGTTAGCCGACGATAAAATCATTGCTGTTCTGGAAAAAGATAACCTCTGGGGAGGAATTGAAGACATTTCGGAGATGCCGGTAATCCTTGTCGAACGCTTACGGCATTACTTCAGTACATACAAGCTTGTGCCTGGAACTCAGTCGCAGATGATTATCGAGAAGGTTTATAACTGCGAGCATGCCCTGCAAGTAGTTGAGGCAGCGATTGAGGACTATAACGAGGACTACGGTTCCTGAGTACTTGAAAGTATTTAACAACTCCGGGAAAGAGGGTTGATTTAATCCGAGTGTTTTAATGTGCAACTCTGGTCAATCCTCCACTCTTTCATAAATCCTGATCTGTGGAGGAGGGAATTCTATTGGAATGAAAATATTTTTCTCAAACTTTCTTACTAATCGGTACTTATATTTTCCCCCTTTCTCATTCAAAACGTCGTCATACAATCGAAATACTTCTTCTGAAGGTGGATGAGCTTTATACCATCCTACGGTAGATCCTGGATCCCATTTATAATTATGAAGCTTGCTGGATGAAAGAGCCCTTTCCATTCTAACATAGTCATAGCTTGTCAAAATGATAAATTTCGGTTTCTCCAGAGCATCAACAACTCTATATTTTGCAGTATCAATCTTAGGAAACTCCCAATCCCATCTCAGATAATCACCAATTGATGTAGCTCCAATGGTGGTACCGATTGGAATGTTTTCGTTAATATAGTGAGCGGCTTTTGTCCTAGTATCGTCTTTTCTCAGCAAAATCCCGGCTGAGTTATAGGCTATAGCGAAAATAACCCATAGGGTTAAAAGAGAAACTAATACGGATTTTGATAGTAAGCGATTTTTTTCATATAGGTGTAGGATTGCGTGTGCCCCTAGTATGCTTGCTATTGGTAGTACTAAAATTAATTGTCGGCTACCTAGGGCCCCCAGAATGGTGAAAAAGAGGATAAAGGAAGCGAGTAGAGGTATTTCCCTATCCCAGCGCTTTCGGAAAGGATATATTAAGCCTACAATCATGATAATACTTAGAAATGGACCCGCTGCAACGTTAAAGTTTTTAATTATGAAAAGAAAGTAGGAAAGACTAAAAATAAATTGGGGGCGATATGCTCTTCCGGCCCCTAGACTAAGCTCCGAATGTACGGAATTAATAAATCCCATGGTCTTCAGAATGATGCCAGGGGTCGTTAGAAAGAACGTCGCCGCAGCGGATAGGAATAATATCCAAAGGTTTTTTGAAAGACTCACTTTAAAAATACCGGAAAGTTTTTTCTCTTCGTTTTTAAGAGCCTGATAATAGTGCAATATTAAAATAGAAATTAAAACAATAGCTCCACTGTATTTTGTTCCAATAAGAACTCCAAATGAAACCCCTGTTAGAAAATAAAATTTCGGAGTTGGTTCCTCATACATTCTGAAAGCGAGATATAAAGTAAGTATGGAGAAAAAAGAGTTGGGGACATCCAAGGTGGCCCAGGCTGAATTTTGAACATGGTAAAAGGAAAGCGACAGGAATAGCGCACTCAAGAGACCTACCTTTTCATTATAAAGTCGTTTGCCGAGAACAAAGGTAAGAAAAATAGAGCCTACCCCCAGAAGAACAGTCACAAACCTTGCAAAAATAGATATATAGATTTGGTAAATATCGAAAGACCATCCTTTAATTTTGAAGATGAGCTTAACGGGGATCGAAAGTGTTCCTAAAAAGTAGGCATAAAAAGTCGGATACTGAAAATTAGTATTGTAAAGGAGATGACGCGGAAATAAAGAGGCGGGTTTTATTATCTTAGGTTCATCTGGATGATAGCTATGAACCAATGGGTCGAATACCGGAATTCCCCAAAAGATTCCCTGAAATCTTAAGATAGCAGCGAGTAGTAAAATACTAATCAACAATTTTTTTGATAAAGAATTTTGTGACTTATTGACTTTAACTGCATTCACATCCATCGCGTTAGATTCCTTGTGGAAAATCTCCTTCCTTCTCCCTCTTGGGCAAGATGTTCTCACCACCGTTGGACATCTTTTCCATTTGTGATAAAAGCTGTTGTGCTACCAGTTTATGCCCTTGAGGATTCCAATGGCCATCATATTTGCCAAATATCAAGCCCTGTTTTTCATTATGATCATCGAAAGCGATTTTTAAAAACCCGATTCCGTTTCGATTACAGAAATCCTCTATATCCTTGCTTTTCGCTTTTGGAAGCTCAACGAGTATCACGATTCTTTGCTTTCTTTCAAGTGCCATGTTTCTTGCCATGATAAACATTTTTTTCTCAAAATCACCGATACACTCACTTGGGATGAAGCCCTCCGTGTTTGTTTCCCAACTCTCACCATAACTGGATTTTTTTAACATATCCTTCAACATCTCAGATCGGCGTTCCAGAAAATAGGGCAAATACATTGGGCTCAGGATCTTATAGAGCAAGCTTGTCGTAGCGGTTTTTCCCTTAGGGATGGGAATCAATTTGAGGGCTCCTGTCTCATCTATCGCAAACATTGGCTTGTGTTTCTTATAAATATAGTTATAACGAGTTCGTTCAAGTGTATTTTCTGAAACAAAGAAGATTATCTCATCCGCGTTCAAAGATTTTCCATCTCTCTCATAGGAGAGTATCTCTTGATCCAGGCCATAGCCGGGAACAGCAAGGTTCCATATTTCTAAATGCTGTGTATGATTCTCTATTAAATTGGAAAAACGTTTATCTTCGGGAACTCCCCATCCAAAAATCTGTGAATCCCCATACAGTAGAATTCGATATACATTTTTACCCTTCGGTACGTTACGAGGCTTATCTCTAAACCCCAGGGAATTAATGGTGTAGACTACATTAAAGTAGTGTGAATGATGAGTGACGCTTTTCCCTACCTTGAGTTTCCAACCCAGATAGCCATCAATATCGAACAGGCCGCTAGGGACAACGTGATCTCGTGAGTATGGGAAAAATATGCGAACAAATCCTTCTGCTAAAAATAGCGAAATGCAAAGGCCAGCTAAGGCAAGACAGAATCGAGACAGATACCTCTTAATAGCCCTCATTTCTTCCCTTCAACTGTATCAGCCTCCTCCTTTTTTGATATGAGAACACTACAGAAGAAGCCTAATTTATTGGAAAACTCGAATAAGAACATAAAAGGAAGGTACAGGAAAAACTCTCTCAACGAATTGGACTGTCGGGCTCTCCAAAAAGCATTGAGCAATGCGCCTGACTTCCCCATAATTCCCCATACTGCCAACCGGAACAGACCCACAGAACCACTCGAGTATTTCTTGTAATACCTACAGCGGTTGCGGCCGGTAGCAAAACACTTACTGGCCGTATCAAAAACGCTCCTTTGTCCGTACCGATGTCTAATCTGATGGTAAGGATAATAGTAAACGGGTATGCCTTCAGCACGCAGTCGCCTGGTCATATCCGTATCCTCTGCCCTCAGTAGCGATTCATCGAAAAGTCCTATCTTCTGAAAAACCTCCTTCTTGAATGCGGCTCCTCCCGCTGCCTCCAGGTCGTGTTGTGTTGTTATCTGTTCTTCTGTAACCGGCAGCTTTCGCCATTTTCTCTTCAAGTTTTCTATCCAGTGTTCATCCGAAATGGATTCGTAATATAATCGCCTCCTAACGCTGACATCAAAGTAGAAATGGCTTACCCTACTGAAAAAACCATCCTCGGCCGCAATGATCTTGAAGCGCACCACCATCGCGCTGGGATTCTCTCGAAAAAACCTGATTATCGTCTCCGCATAATCCGGTCCCAGCAGGTAATCATCTGCCACAATTGCGATGATATCACCGGAAGCATTCACAATACCCGTGTTTCTTGCTGTCGGAATCCCCTTATGAGTCTGCCGACAGTACTTCAACCATGAGTGTCTCACGGACAGCTCACGCATCATGTCATCTGTGCCATCTGTTGAACCATCATCTACAACTATTATCTCTAGGTTTTCTCTCGGCACGGTCTGAGAAAATAGTGAATCCAGGCAGCCACGCAACAGATGTTTGCGATTATAGGTCAAGACGACAATAGATAGCACTCCAGGCTTTCCCTTGGGCATCTTTAAATCCACGTTTTACGCCTACCTCTAAGTTGGCTTATCAACTGTATCTATAAGCGCACTAAAGAATAACACAGTGCGATCAAAAGAGATTTCTTACCTCTATCGTGTCTCTCAGCTTCCAGTATTTCATGGTCAAGTGCCAACTGAATCCAAGCAGCATCACCAGAAAAGGAGAGTGTTGCCTCATATCAACCTTATGCTCTTTCTCCTCCGCAATAATAAATCCTTCACCATATTTTCTTCTTATGTAATACTCGCCCTTGCTGTACCACATTCTCTGTTTTATTAAACCCATCAGTGAATCCCTACAATCCAGATAGGCGATAATATCGTCTGATTTATATAAACTAATTCCCTTTTCACGCAAACGAAGATAAAGGTCATAGTCCTCTCTCGATGGGAGCGATTCATCAAATAATGGATTTATTATTCTCAAGAGTGCTCTCTTAATTGAAAAGTTACCGGATGACAGCCTATTCACTTGATAGAACTTGGTGCCTTCTTTGTTAAATACTGCATTGTAGTTATAAAACCAAAAATTGGAGTAGAAATCATCTCTTAGCTTCTTAAGGTTTCCATTGAGCACCAGTACCTCGGGATGTTCTTTGTGGACTCGAATCGTCTCAGGGATATAGTTTTGCTCAACTATGCAATCGTCATCCAAGAAGGTTATAATGTCACCGACGCTTTGACTCAGGCCATAATTCCTCACAAAGCTTGGACCCCTGTTTCTATCCAATGAAAAGAATCTGAGAAAAGGATGGTTGTTTCTATTCAATAGATGCCCGGTTTGCTCAGCCGCCACACGATTACTATGGTCATCTACAATGAGCACTTCTATGTATTTTTCTAACTTCTGCTCTCTGATCTGAAGAATCAGGGAATCTAATAGATTGGTTAGCTTATTAAATCTGTTATACGTAGGAATAATAATTGAAACCTTCATGGTCTTAATCACATTATACACAACCTAAAGTTCTAATTTTAACAAGAATGTCTCTTCGGTCATGGTGAATAATAAGGTAATCAATTCCGAAACCAAATAGAATCCAAGTAATAATGCCGTAGTCCTGATTTATTCCTTTCGTTGCCATTTCTTCAGCGAAACGAGGTGTCTCGTCCCATATTTTAAGAGATCGACAGCTATCAAAGGATAGTACTACAAACTGCAGGGGTCTAGTATATCTCAAATTAAGCAACACAAGGACTGCAATTCCGACCAATATAACCAGGATCACAGCAGCAATTGTGACCTTACGCATTTTGGCTTATCCTTAAATGAAGGGTGGTCAGCGCGTTTCTGGGAGAATCCAGTCAAATGCGGCACTAAAGGCATACGTCTCCGGCAGCCAGCGGTCGACAAGCCGATGATATTCCATAAGTAACAGATATAATGGTCTGTACAAAAAGCGTGACTTCAGTGCCAGTTGGCATCCGAGCAGATAAAAGCGCAGTGCCTTGGATCGGTGTTTCAGTTCGTTATTGAACATCCAGAGTGCCGTCACTGGCTGGAGCAGGCTGCTCTTGTTAACTGCAATTGTCTCATTCTCAACGAACCCCTCGCGCTGAAGCAGGAACTTGGTGTACCGGAGCGAACGAAGGCCATAATGCCCCACGGCTTCTATGTGGTTACGAACATATTCTTCTGGAAAACCCTTCGCCCAGCGAATGATCGGCTTAGATGAGTCCATATCCGCGAAGAAAATCAAATGCCCGCCTGGCCGAAGCACGCGTTTAATCTCGCACAAGGTGGCGACGAACTGCCTTTCGGGGAGGTGCTCGAACATCCATATGCTCACCACTGCGTCTACCGAATGGTCTGCCAATGGCAGCCGTTCTACCTCTGAACGGATGACCCGGTTGTATATTGATGCGGCGCTCCGAAGTGCCCCGGTGCCATAATCTATTCCTGTTACGCACCCAAACGCTGTCAAGAACTCCCAGCCACCTCCGCAACCCAGGTCGACAATTTCCAAGGGGTGACGACCAAGCCGCGTTAGCATTGGCCGCAAAAGATTAGGTATGCCCCAGTGGATATTTCGTCGGAGTAACCATCTCCCGAGACTCCAGCCATTTGGCTCGCGGTATGTCGTCGTCCAGCGATTATCATGCGGAACATCACCCTCGATGAACCTGACAATCCTGTCCTCCACGGGCCATGGGCCATGTCCTGCTGGACACACTAGAGTTCCCTGACTGTCACTTACGTTGTATTGAATAGGGGTGTGGCAATCGGGACAGATCAGATCACGAGATCGGAAGGACATAATGTATTTCTCTGTATTTAATTCATAACTGTTCGACTTCTCATGTAAGTGCTCTCTTAAAATAGGGCAAAGACAATGAAGCAACAAGCCGGCCTGGGATCCATCCGCGACGATAAAATTCCAGCCCAGCCTCAAAAAACCGACTGCGCAATGTGGATTGGCGAACATTTTGACGCATCTGATCGAAACGACGCAGTGCAAATGGTGCAGCAATATCACGGGGCGATACGCTCTGCCTCTTGGCTTCGCTTAGAAGCCAGGCAATACGTGGGCCGATGTGATGTTCAATAAATGCCGCGATCCTTATCTTATCTACCGACGCAAACTCCATTGTACCCCCCAGCACGCCACCCGAATTAGTCACAAAGTCCGGCAGACATAACACTCCTCGACTAAGCAAAATGCGCTCCGCTTCAGGCGTGATAGGATTATTCGCACCGGGGCAGATGATGCGTGCTCTGATATGATCGGCGTTGCCAATATGCACGCTGTTGTGGCGGGCACAGGGACAAAGCAGATCAACGGGCAATTCGAGTAGTGTTGTTCTATCGATATGCTCTGCATCTGTATAGAGGTCAACCACTCGGCTTCCGACGTGGGCAACTAATTCGATAAGCAGTTTCACATCCAGCCCTTTAGGATTGAAAATCGCTCCTCTCGATGTAGAGATGGCCACTATAGGAGCATTCACTTGATTAAAGAGTCCCGCAAGCTCGCTGCCTACCTTTCCAAAACCCTCAATTGCTATTTTGCAGTCGGCGATATTGATGCCTAGGTGCTGTGTTGCCTCCTTTGCTCCGGTAAAAACCGTCAGTGCGGTGTAATAGCCCGACTCAGTGCCGCGGAGTTCTCGGTATTTAAACTTCATTCCAACCGCTTGGAGCATATTACGGATGTCGGCATTATCGGTGCCCATATCGGTGCCTGGGGTATAGATACGACTGAGGAGCATTGGAGCAATAACCTGTCCAAACTCTGCCAGTCGCTGCCGGCGCTCTGCCTGTGGAGCATCGGGATCATATCGCACACCCGCTTTCGCACCGCCCTGCGGCAGCCCTAGGAAACCGTACTTGAGTGTCATAGCGCGCGCTAATCCACGCATTTCCGCTTCATCAATATCGGGTAACATACGCAGTCCGCCGCATGAGCGGCCTCCAACAGTAGAATCAATGGCAACGTAACCTATCACTTCCGAGCCTTGGGATACTGTTATCAGCATTTGATGGCTGTCTCTCTCACAAAGCATATCGAACCTTTCCTCTATTGTTCACTTGAGTTGTTTGGAATGAGACCTGACCGTGATCTTTGATACATAGAAATCACCGTGCGAAATTTCCCTGCTGTGCGATTAATTGAATCGACAAAGGAGATTTCTACCGTGGTGTCTGGACCAAATGAGCGGGCGAATTTAGCTAAGAGACGTTTCTCTGTCTCCTGGCGGTTACACGTTTTAGCGACAACAACCGCCACGCGAAAGCTAGTAGTACTTTCCTGAACAATCTGGTATTGCCAGATTTCATTCTCGTCTGTGAAGATAAGGCGCACAAACTGCGGGTGTACAATCTGGCCGGAAGCCAGTTGTATTAAATCGTCACTTCGGCCCTGGGGAAATGAGATCAAGGGCAATGAGCGCCCACATGGACATGGCTCTTCCTGCAGGCAGGCGATATCACCCAGGCGGTAGTTCAGCAGCACCGTTGCCCGATTGACCAAGTTTGAAACTATCACGTCACCGCTTTCACCAGCGGACAGCGTCTTGCCGTTCGAATTGATAATGCGTACCGGGTAAAGGTCAATATTGAGATGTAGCCCCGGCCCCTGTCGGCATTCAAAGCCAATCTTGAACGCCTCGACAGCCTGATATGTACTGAGTACAGGAATACCGAAGGTTTCTGTGATTAATCGCCTGACTGAATCGGATAGACCCGTTGAGCTATATGTGATGACTTTAGGATGGTGAAATTTCTCGCCAGTGGTATAGAGATAAGGAAACAGGATTTCTAAGTAGGATCCAAAGGTACTGTGAATCACATCGGGCTGAAATTCATTCAACAAAGTAATATTTTTTTCTGTTGGGTCTAGTATATAGAGATACTGTCGGTGAATCCGAATTCCGGAAGGGAGAAAACCATTTTTCTGACAGAGTTCTTGTACCTCCTGGGCTGTGCTCAGTCTTGCTCCAATGACCGTTTCACGGTATCCTAGAGACCTTCCAACCAACTCCTTAATCATCGAACGTTCTCGTTCGCCGTGTGCAGCATTTTGGAATAGGGCAGCCGTATCGTGATAGACTGTACAGGGGGTACCGGTACTCCCTCCGCTACGCAACATAAGATAGCGATTAAGCGGTTGGGCTGTTGAGACAAAGTACTCAGGATCACGTTGCAGGTAATAACGCTCCAGTAGGGGAAGCTTAGGCAGGTCGTCTGCACTTTGAAAATCAGAAGGCAGAAGGCCAAGCCGATTCATTGTCTCTCGATAGTAGGGCACAGTACGATAAGCATGCGACACAATACATTGCACCCGTCGTGCCTGGGTGCGCTTTATGGTATCAAGCGACTTAAATGGAAATTGGGCCTGACCACGCAGGTGGTAGGCTAGGTAAGCACTCCACATCAAGCGGCTTAGCCACATCTAGTTCTCCGACTATTTACATATCCTATTCCACATTGTCTGCTCAGTGAAAGATGTACCGTATTTGACCACTGCAGGTACTCATATAGCCGTCAAACTCAGTCCACCATAATTGAGCCATAACGTTTGTCATAAAATGCCCATCGCCATGGTCCTATCTTGATGTAACCCATCGTTTCAAAGTGGCGGAAACCGACTTTTCGCATGGCCGCTAAGCTCGGTTTATTTTCCGGTACGACTCCGACAATCATTCGCCTGCAGCCAGCGCCGCGAAAATATCGCATCATTTCTGCCAGTATGGCAGGGAATATAGATTGGTTACGAAAATCTGGTTTAGTAAAACCATCATAAATGTAGACTTCATTCAGTGCCGGTCGAATTTCACAAACCAGGTAGGGAGACCAGATCTTATGGATAGTTGCCCAACAAGCGGAAATTATTTTTCCCTCATAGCGTGCCACGAAACACAGGCGGCCGGCACCAAGCCGGTCTGCGGTGCGAGACGGGCTGGCTCCGGCGCGGAATTTGACATACTCATCCACCTCATTCTTTTTGAGCAGGCCGATGGCCACTGACAAATGGGGTCTTACCTCTAAAATTGGCACCTCTAGCGATCGTTCAAAAAGAATGGCCCTGCGGTAGCAATTCATTTCACTTAGTAGTTTAAACCAGAAGCTCTTAATGCCCTCTTCTCGAAGCACCCTAATGGCTCGCTTAGCCACATTATTATCTGCCAGGGGTATTAACATTTAATTTCCATACAGAAGGATAATCCGAACATATCGGAAAAAGTTGGGAGTAACACCTATAGTAGCTATATTATGGATTTTGAGCCATTCCATCCTCTTTCCAGCATCGGACAGTGCTCACAACGTATCTTTTCATCGCAGAAGTTAATACTACATCTAACCTTCCGTCCTGCAAGCGCGAGGGTAATACGTTCAAGCCGCTGTGTATCTCGGCCCTTGATTAACACGACATCTCCAGGCTTAAGGCTGTTTCGAAGTATCTCAGTCGCTCTGAACACACTTCTTCGGGCATTGATAATAGCGGTCCGCCGGAGTCCGCCACGTATTGCACCCGCCCTGAAGTGCCGGTAGTTTCGCTTTCCACCGAGAAAGAGGGCATATGAACCGGCCTTCGCTACTCGTTCTCCAATCGGTCGGTAGATCATCCCTCGGCTCCCCTGTAGTTCTGACAGCTCCCCAAGAACTGTAATTCGTCGCTGGGTGGGTATTTCGGACAACAAATCAAGTGCGACTTCGATCGTCTCTAGTCCTGCCTTGAAATCATCGCGCAGTATAGTCGCTCCGTTTGCCAGCTTGATTGGCTCCATTCTGCCGGGCGTCGGAGGCAGCGCTTCCAGCGCCGGGATAACCTGGTCAAGGGTAAATCCCTCGGCAATCGAGACTGCCACTGCCGCAAGAATCAGATAAACCATGTGCTTACCAATAAGCCGTATGCGTAAGTTGCGCGTCTCGCCGTCTATGTGCAGTTTGAACCTTGTGCCGTTAGGCCAGTCGAGGGTTATATCACTCGCATACACATCATTAGTTTTATTAGCACCGAATGTTATAACCCGTGCATGTGTCTGACTCTTCATCCAGAGTACATTGGGGTCATCACCATTTAGTACTGCGATACCCGATGTGGAGAGTATACGCACCATCTCGGATTTCTCTGCACGTGTCGCCTCAAGGGTGCCAAGCTCGCGTATATGCTCACTCCCTATTGATGTGACGACCGCGACATTCGGTCGTATAATGCTCGCGAAAGCTGCCATTTGACCAGGGCCGTCAATACCCACCTCAATCACAGCATGGCGATCACCAGGCCGTATACGGAGAATCGCTCGTGCCTTAAAGTTCCATGTTGAGCCTAAATTTGGATGAACATATAGGCCAAGCGCGGCGAGCAAGGCACGCGTTGTTGTTGACTTTCCAAACGAACCCACAACGGCCACGATGCGGGTATTTCGAACAACTGTACATCTATACAGCCTTGCTAGACGTGAGAGAATTGGCCAGGATTTATACCAAAAACTGAATACGAGTTGCAACCGCCCGGTAGGGGTTCGTAACAAAGCTGGAATATCTCTCCAATGGTAACGCATCTCTTTTCACCATTTAGCTAAGGAGGTGATTACTGGGGTTTAATTGCCCTGACAGCCACAAAATAGCCGGTCAAAAAGCGCGTCGGCCAGCGCGACAGATGCTCAAAAGCCATTAGAAAATGCAAAAAACGTTTTTTTACTTCTCTTTTAGCATGCCTTTCCATAATTCGAGCCATTGCCATTGTGAATATTCTGGGGAAATGCATCACGGCACTGATCTCAAGCACTTCTAACCCCGCCTCGTTGAGATGATGGCACAAACGGCTCGGCCTGAAGGTTGTACCAACGTAATATGGCACGATATTTAGATAGTTCAGCAAACGAAAAGGCAGGGTGTTGCGTAGTGCTATAACTGGGTTAGCTAGGTTATCGAGCGTGAGGAATAGTTGTCCACCCCCCCGGAGGACTCGATTAAGTTCACTCAGGCTGGCAACGATATCATCCGACGATTTAAAATGGTCGAGTGTCGAATTGGAGACTATTGCGTCAAACGTACCATTAGCAAAGGGAAGGTGACGCACATCTGCATTTACCGCTTTCAAACTCTCTCGGCGCGATCTGGCATTGTGAGATGTCAAAATAGATATATCCACGCCAACAATGTTTTTCGCTCGTGATGCGAGTAATGGATACAAGCCGTCACCTAATGACTCATCGAATAGATCGGTTTTGAGAAGATTTTCTACCTTGCCCGACGGTAGCCAGCGCGAAAATAATGAGGCATTAACTGCGTCGTTATATGCCCGCCACAGCGTTTTTGGACTTGCCTCCTGCCACGCCTTAGCGACCCTGTTCCAGTAATGTACCCTTTCTTCGGTCAAAGTTTGGGTTTCTGACTAAAGAGTGCCTGGAAGCCCCACCAGTAGTGGGGAGTAAGAGGCACGCTTAGTATGGTGCAGTTTTGTATGACATAAACGTACTTCACATGCATCCTACGTTACCTAATATCATCTTGTTTGAACCCCTAATTACAGAAGGTGAGTAGAAGGATATAATGAGTCGCTTAGTTTTTCAATTACATTCTTCTCCCTCACAGTTGTGCCAAGATTTTTCTTAAACTCCAGCGTAACCGATCGAGTTTATGAAGAATCCAACATATGACAAAAGAGGAACCACTGTAAAAGTAATATAGAAAATGCACAGGAATAGTGTAGGTCATAAATTTTACCCCTCTTTTCTCTAGAAAAAATGTATATAATTCTCGATTGAGAAAGAGAAGGATAGCAATCAACAGCACAGAAACCATAAAGAAAAGACCGCCCGTAGTAATGCCGAAGAAAAAGACATCCGAAAAGGCTACGAGGATCATAAGGATCAACAAGCTAACTAATATGGCGCTTATCCTATGAGAGATTTGCAGGTTCAGGTCTCGCGGTAGAGATCCGCTCTCAAGAATTAATTGAGACCATGGAACAGCACGCCAAAAGATGTCGGTTTTTAACCACGAACGCCATTCCCAACGCTTGAGATGTTTAACCTTCAGCTTCTTGTCGAGCAAGATACGGTATCCGCTCTTCCACATTCGAAAGCCTAGCTCTATGTCTTCAATAGACGGTTTAGGGAACCGGTGTTCATCGAATCCTTCAAATAGGTAGAAGACTTCCCGATAGATAGCACCGCATCCGGCCCAGAATGTTTTTGCCTCTTCATGAGAATGCTGGTGAATAAAGTGGTGAAATAGATTGCGAAACTGAGATAGAAAGTCGGTAGCATCAGGGCTGTCATCATAAGAGCCGAATACTGCAGAAATGTGGGGATTCTCCAGAAGATCGGCTGCTACTTGGGCAATAGTATTTCGCTGAACCATGATGTCGGAGTCAACAAAGAATAGAATATCTCCTCGTGCCTTTTGGGCACCATAATTACGTGCGGCAGCCGGACCAGATCGATGCGAAAGCCGAAGAACGGTTACTCCACTTTTACCGCTGATTTCAGCGCTGTCATCTGTAGAAGCATCATCAATGACAACTATCTCGAAAGGTTTGTAAGAAGACGCGATTAAGGCATCCAAGCACCGATTGAGATATTTGCTTCCATTATATACTGGAACTATAACTGATATAAAGGGTTGTTTGTCCATTATCCGTTTCTATTTTGGTTTATCAAAAGACCCTGCCGCATTTGCTCCTTGTGATGTTATTATCAATATCACAATCAACAGCGCTCGCCAACCCCGTGCTTGTGAAAACAGATAACAACCACAATTGGACAAAAACAGAGACAGCTTATCTAGGGTTTTGAAATCCGGTTAGCATTAAATATTGGGGATCTTAGATAGGTCACCCGAATTTAGCTGATAAGATGACAGTTTTAGCAAAGTTTCTCAATTCCTAAAGTCTACGATCTTATTATAGATCCAGCCAATCAATGCTCCACTGATGGTACCCACAGCAAAACCATATAGAAATCCAATAATACTCCCCAGAAACGAAACCCTGTATCCAATAAAGAACTGACTTAAAAGCCGTAGATGTTGGCCTACTGCATACTTGCTATTTGGAGATATATGCCCTTTGATTATAAGCCAGTTGGTTGCAATAAAGATAGCAAGACCGAACAGTATGCCGAGAACTAACCCTAGCATCTTTGCATTTAATCGTACAACGGCACTCAGGAGTCTCTCTTCGTCCGGCCGATCCGTATGCGCCATTTTTCCACTCTCCTCAGTAGCTTTAGTGGGTGGGAAATTAATCTCCTTCGTGAATCTTGGATCAAATATTATCCACTATAAAATCCAATCAGATATACTCTAAGAAGTCTCTAAAAGAGAAAGACTCCGTTTTCTTTCTGGCCATGTATACAAAGAAGCCAAGGGAAAGATTTCTGAGATATGCAAACAGCCATCCAAAAATAAATCCCCAGAGGAAACTATAACCCATTCCGATGAAGGCTCCCTTTACAGTCACCGTATACCCTATAAAATACTCCCCGAGGAGTTGGAGATTAGGGCCTACTATTTCATCTCCCTTTGTAATCAGCCAAAGGGTTGCTATAAAAATAACTAGACCGCAAACCGATCCCACAGCAGTAGCAAAGGCCATCTTATCTATCTTTGCAAACATTTGTATGAGAGCTTCATCGGAGGCAGAATGTCTAGGCTGGGTTACGGCTTGTACAGGAACGAGGGGTTGTGTGGATGCAAGAAGCGCAAATTCATTACGCTCTTTCTCTTCATTGTCTTTTATCTCTTCATGGTATTCTTGATCGGCATTCACTTGCCAGAGGTTATAATTCGCGCCTAAGATGTTTTTAACTGCCAGCATTGCCGTCAGCATTGAGTGATCCTGATTATTATATTTATGCATACCATTGCGTCCTATAAGCTGCAGGTTATCAATTTGACTAAGGAATTGACTTATAATTTGGAGTGATTCGCGATATGTGGAATCATAAACTGGATAAGCCTTTGGCATTCTCGCAACAGTTCCATCCTCAACAAGAGACCCATGAACCAATCCCAGTATCTCTAATTCCTTCTTTCCAAGTTCAATCAGCTTCTCATCAGGCATTGTCCACAGGCCGTCTCCTTCAAAGCAGAAATACTCAAGCCCCAGGCAGGTCTTATTCCGGTCTGGAACCATATATGGACTCCAGTTCTTAAAATTCTGAATCCTGCCGACCTTCACGTCGGGATCATGTATGTAGATCCAATTATCTGGAAATACATCGGCTTTATTTATGATAAGGACTACCGTAAGAAAGTCTCTATAGTTGAGACTCATTGCCGCCTTAACTACTTTCTCAGGAACAGCTGGTTCAAATTTTTGAATCAATTCTCTAATTGGCATAGTGCTAATAAAGTGAGTTCCTTTGACCAATTCCCTTTGCCCATTGATCTTTATTTCCACTGCATCCACTTTATTTTTAGTCCAAAGAACCCTTTCGACCTCTGCTCCTAATTGTACTTCGTTCCCTTTCTGTTGGACAATATCGGTTACCTTCTGCCACATCATACCTGGTCCTAACTTGGGATAGTTAAAAGTATCAACCAGTGTTTTAATAATGTCTCCATTTCTGGAATTTTTCTGATTTAGGAGGGCATTTCTAAGAGCGGTTAAAAGGGAAAGTCCTCTAATTCTTTGTGCCGCCCATTCGGCTCTGATTTCATTGCATGGTATTCCCCAAACCTTTTCTGTATAAGTTTTGAAAAAGGTTTTATAAAGCTGCTTTCCGAAGCGGTTGGATATCCACTGTTCCAGGGTTTCCTCTGGCTTTTCTGGAAACAATTGAGCTTTAAAGTAACTCATGATGATGAGAAAACTATTCCAAATTCCCAGTTCCAATAAGGCATTGGATGCACGGAGTGGATAATAGAAGAACCTTTTGTTATAGTAGATGCGTGAGAGGCGATCACGCTTAAGAAAGTCTCCGCCCAATACCTCATACCACATATTTTCTACAGCCTTAACTTTCGTAAAAAAGCGATGTCCCCCTATATCAAAGTGATAACCTTTGTAGTTGACTGTCTTTGCGAGTCCGCCGACTGTACTATCCTTTTCAATGATACGGGACTTAACGCCGGACTTGCAAAGCTCATAAGCGGCGGTAAGACCAGCGGGGCCTGCGCCTATTATTACTACCTTTTTATCATTAGGTGTTTCAACGAACCCTTGCATTATTGAGATTTGCATAAAGGCTCTAGACCAGAAAATTTTAGATAAACCAGTTTAATATGTCTGTGAGATATAGCAAATTAAGAGACTATACTCGAAAGGCTTTTATAATGGCATGGGGGCTAAAGACTTTTATTTGCACCTTAAAGGATGTGAATTTCGGTACAATGAGTGGCATAATCTCTATACAGAAAATGATTCAAATACTTTCGTGCAAATCGATAAATATTTGTAGATTTTATCCCAGGGGGATATTCAATGACCATACAATACAGCTCCGCTGTCTCATTTACAGCGGGTTGAAAAGTTATTTCCCTACCTGATTTTACTCTGCGAGATAGAAGAGAATCAATCAGACTTTCGTTATATTTTTAATTGATGGGAGGAATTAATGCAGGAGAATACGCAATACCTTAGACTGGGTATTAATTGAAGGTACTCTATTGTAAACATTTCTATTTTCCTTGGTAGTGAGAGCCGTCGGCAATTCCTGTTTGGTTCGTGGTAGGTAGAGAGTATCGCGTGCTATACTTTCATCGTAGTGTAGAGTAGCCAGCTTCATAATGGGCGTCTATATAAAATAGAATTCATATTCTTTCATTACAAAAAGAGGTCTTAGAAAATGAAAGGAACAGGGCAGATAGCGGTGACATGGGTCATTACAGTTGCGTTTCTACTATATTGTTGTGCTGTATCGCAAAAAGAAGGAAGAATTAATGATTCATTCCCCGGTGTCTCTATATCTGGGACTTCTATACAAAAGCCCTATGATGAGATAGCTAAGATCATAGAAAAAGAATCGTATTATAGTTTAAGTGATGAGAGCAAGGAAAAATTAGAAAGGTGTTTTAGCAGTTATGCTAAAAAGGATATTCCCATAAGAGAGCTTCAGGGGAAGCTGAAAGAAAATTTTATTCTTGCCCGTTGTTTTCCACAGGACAAAGCAGCCGAATACTATTCCCCAAAGGGATACAGGCTCTTTCTCATTGATATGGGTGGGGTGTATGGAGGCATTGGAATTCGCACAGTTGCCGGTCCGAAAGGGGCAATTATTAAGGCGTTCATTCCCGGCTCTCCCGCAGAAAAAGGCGGTACGCTACAGGTTGATGATGAAATTCGGGCGGTTGGAGAATACGGAAAGCCGCTCCGATCAATGGCAGGAGAATCAAACGATCAAATCGCGCTCCATATTCGTGGTCCAATTGGAACAAAGGTGACACTTAATATATGGCGTGGCGGTCGAGAATTTGGAAATGTCACGCTTACTCGTTCGAGAATTGATACGAGGCTTGTTGATTACAGAATCTACAACAATGACATCGGTTATCTCCGAATCTACTCTTTTGAGGGGGACCTAGTAGACAACAGAGTTTCTCCTATCTTAAAGGAATTTAGAGCAAAGGGGGTGAATAGGATTATTATTGATCTACGCAATAACCTTGGTGGAAGTGTCAAGGAGGCTGTCAAGTTGATAGAGCTTTTCATTAGGGAAAAAGACAAGTCCTTTCTCACTCTGCACCTTAAAGAGGGAAGTGATATGCCGAAGAAGGAGTTTATTTCAGCCAATCGCGGTGAGTATGCAGATTGGAAAGGTATTATTCTCATAAATAAGAGCTCGGCATCAGCAAGCGAGATTGTGGCGGGTGCATTGCAGATCGAAGGTTTTAAGCTTTTTGGCGAGAGGACTTATGGAAAGGGTAGCGCACAGAGTATAACTCAACTGAGCAATGAGGGAGGATTTAAAGTAACTATAGCTCTTTATAATTTCGCGAATGGAGAAACTCCTGAAGGAGTCGGTTTAAGGCCTGATATGGAGATTAGTAACCAATCAATTCCAATGAATATAGTTCGAGATGCCCAACTGGATGCAGCAATTAACTATCTTCAAAATGTCAATTGATCGGTGGTTAATACCCGAGAACTTTAAATGATAGGGCTTATTCTTGTGATAAAAGCTGCCTGGACTTATTCTGAGAACGTTCTTTCTGTCATTACTAACTTGTCTAATTGTGTTTATCAATTTTCTAGATTACGGACAAACACTAAATAGAGTTAGCTGAAATTATAATCTCCGCCTGGGTTATTTTATAGATCAATTTTGGTATAATATTTGACATTACTTCAAAAAGTGTTTGAAAGATCGGGCTAGTTTGAAGCTTCTTTATGAGTGAAACAACGTTAATTGAGAGAGCCGATTTCCATCTTAAAATTGTCAAAGAGATTAGTGATCTTATTAATCAATCTACAGGCTTAGATACTATCTTAAAGAAGATAGTCAATAAAATAGGTGACTCTCTTCACTTTGATGTGGTATCCATTTATCTTTGGGACAAACAGAGTAACGAGTTGATTCTAAGGGCAACACGGGGTTTGAGCATTGCTCCAGACCATTCTATTCATCTTAGACCGGATGAGGGGCTAACCGGCCTTGTGTATGAAACCCGGCGATCACTTATTGTTATGCCGGCATCTCACCATCCTCGTTATAAGTATTTCCCTGATATTGGTGAAGAAGAATATGAAAGCTATATCGGTGTTCCTATTCTACTTCAGAACAGGTGTCTCGGTGTTCTTGTCGGGCAGACAAAAGAGAGGCGATTAATCAATCCTGCGGAAGAAACTTTGTTCCAGATTATTGCTTCTCGCCTCGCAGGGCTTCTAGAAGTAGCGGATAGGTTGGAGCGGTTACAACCTCCATCTCTCATTAAACACGAAACACGAACCTATCAGGGGAAGGGTGTTTCAGGTGGGTTTGCTGTAGGAACGGTTTACCTTTCACGCGGTCTGTTTCAGGAGGTCTCAGTAGAGAGACTTGAGTCCTATAGTGCAGAGGAAGAAATCTCAAGGCTGTTGGATGCCTTAGCAAGCGTGGATAAGGATCTCCGTAATCTCATTCAAACCCTTGAGAAAGAAGGGATATTATCGGAAGATGAGATAAATATATTTCAAACCCATCTTTTGATTTTGAAGGATTCTACTTTTCGAAACACAATCATAGAAAAGATCGGAGCGAAAAGTATAGCTGCAGAACTTGCCGTTATAGAGGGAATTGAATCCATAGCAGGACAGTTTGAAAATCTGGATGATCGTTATTTTAGAGAAAGGGCGCAAGATTTTCGTGATCTAGGGGAAAAGATTCTTTATTACCTTCTCCGGTCTAGAGGAAGGGAAAAGGTCTTTACAAGACCTCGAGAAGGTTCCGTTGTGGTTGCCTATGATCTGGGACCTTCCTTTTTGGCAATGCTTCATCAAAATAAAGTGGCGGCAATAGTAACCGAGAAAGGCGGAGAAACATCTCATACCGCTATTCTTGCAAGGTCTTTGGGGATTCCTGCTGTCGTGGGGATAGAGAATATTTGCAACCTTGTGAAATCGGGTGAAACGCTTCTTGTTGATGGGAAAACTGGGTTTATTTTTTCAAATCCTGATAAAGACTTAGTTCTTGAATACGAAAATAATTATCTTAAGCTGGCTAGGCTAAAAGAGATTATTGAAGGAGAAGAAGCGGATGCTCAGGATACAACGACTTCGATTATATTGACAGCCAATATTGGATTTCCGGTTGATGTAGAAATGGCAAAACAGTATCGCCTGAAGGATGTCGGTCTCTTTCGAACAGAATTTGCTTTTGCGCAGTATAACAAGTGGCCGGGGATCCAAGAACAGGTAAAAATTTATGAAGATTTGGCGAGCCATTTTCAAGGGTACATCACAATACGGACCCTGGACATAGGTGCTGACAAATTACTCCCTTATTTTACCTTTCCCAATGAGGCAAACCCTCTCCTTGGGCTTCGAGCAATTCGATTCTCTATGGAATATCTCGATTTATTTCAGGATCAGATAAGGGCGATTTTGTTGACAATGAAGAAAGGATATCGTCTTAGAATTCTCCTTCCTATGGTGTCTAGTATATGGGAAGTGGAAACGACACGGGAAATAGTGGAACGGCTGGGAACTGAAATAGGGATACCACATACGGAATTGCCACCCCTTGGAATTATGATGGAAGTACCTGCTGTTATCCATCAATTGGATGATTACAAAGATATAATTGATTTTGTTTCGGTGGGAACAAATGATTTAACCCAGTACCTCTTGGCTGTTGATAGAAATTCTAACATCGTAGGACACCTATACTCTGGTTTTCATCCTGCTGTGTTACGGACACTCAATGATATTTTTCTGCAAACAAAATCCCTTGGAAAGGAAGTTACAATCTGTGGTGAATTGGCTGGAACGGCACCAGGGGCTCTAGCATTAATCTCCATAGGATACCGTCGGTTAAGTGTTTTGCCTTCTCGCGCCCCGGTTATCCGATACTTATGCAGGCGAATTAATGAGGACTTTTGTCGTACTGTTCGGTCCAAAATTTTGAACGAGAAGAAGGAGAGGGAAATCGAAAGGTATCTAAGTGAAGTTTTAGAATCCATTGAGCCCAGCTTGACTGAGATTGAGTAGGTCATAAAGCAAATCTTCTTGTAAATATAAAATGTTGGTGACATACAATACCAATTCGATGGGATGACTTCTAGAGCTAAAAAATTTATCCCAGCTCGTAGTAGTCGTAATAATCCAAACCAAGGTGTGTGATAAGTTCTTCGCCTTTTAGATAACGGAGGGTATTTTTTAATTTCATAAGCTGGATAAAAAGGTCATGCTCCGGATACAATCCCTTTTCGGCCATCGGACTTTTAAAATAAAATGAGAGCCATTCCTGAATTCCATAGAGATCGGCCCTCTGGGCAAGGTCGAGAAAGAGAACTAAATCAAGAACAATCGGGGCAGCAAGGATGCTGTCACGGCAGAGAAAGTTGATCTTAATCTGCATCGGGTAGCCCAGCCATCCGAATATGTCAATATTATCCCATGCCTCTTTTGCATCACCTCTTGGTGGATAATAATTGATTCTGACCTTATGGTAGTAGTCTGAATAAAGCTCAGGGTAGAGATCGGGCTGAAGTATGTACTCAAGGACACTCAATTTGCTTTCCTCTTTGGTCTTAAACGAGCCGGGATCATCCAAGACTTCACCGTCTCTATTTCCCAGAATATTTGATGAGAACCAGCCTTTAAGTCCTATCATCCTTGCCTTTAGTCCGGGAGCAAGGATGGTTTTCATGAGTGTCTGTCCAGTCTTAAAATCCTTTCCGGCTATAGGGACTTTCTTCTTTCTGGCAAGGTCAACAAGCGCAGGTGCGTCGGCCGAAAGGTTAGGCGCCCCGTTTGCATAGGGCACCCCGCACTGGATTGCCGCGTATGCATATATCATGCTTGGGGCGATTTCAGGATGGTTATCCTTCAAGCCCTCTTCAAAATTTTTAATTGTTGAATGAACCTCTGATGGTTTGATATAAATTTCCGTGCTTCCACACCAGACTGCAACAAGTCGGTCGAGTTCGTTTTCTTTTTTGAAATTCGTGATGTCGGTCATAATCTGCTCGGCAAGGTGCATTTTCGTTTTTCCGGTTTTGAGGTGCTTGCCTTTTAGATTTCGCACATATGTTCTGTCAAAAACCGCAGGCATGGGTTTTGTTTCTTCAAGCACGTCTCTCAGTTCGTCAAGGAGATTTTTCTCAAGTACCCCTGCTTTTAAGGCGGATTCGTAGCAGTTATCGGGGAAAATATCCCATCCGCCAAATACTAAATTCTCAGGATTTACAAGCGGAATGAAGTCTTTTATAAGAGGAGACCTCTTTTCAGTCCTTTTGCCGAGCCTGATTGTCCCCATTTGAGTAAGAGAGCCAATAGGCCTCCCAAGCCCTCTCTTTATAGCCTCAACACCTGCAATAAATGTTGTGCTTACAGCACCACTTATTCCAGGGAGTAAAACCCCCAGCCTTCCTTTAGGCGGTCTGATACTGATTTTTCTCTTGTTGTTAGGTTTCTTGTTTCTTGTTGACAAGGGGAAATACTACCTCTTTGAATACTGCTGACCCCGTCTGGCTTTTCTCTTACCGTATTTCTTACTTTCAACCATTCTAGGGTCTCTTGTAAGAAGCCCCGCACTCTTTAGCACTTTTTTGAATGTCTCACTCACGTGAAGGAGTGCTCTTGCAAGCCCGTGCCTTATAGCACCGGCCTGACCCGTAAGCCCTCCTCCGCTTACGTCCACAAATACGTCAAACTTTCCCATCGTCTGGGTCACCTGAAGCGGCTCAAGTGCGTGTATTCTCCAGACCTCGCGCGGAAAATAATAGTCAATCGGTTTATCGTTTATTGAAATCTTTCCCTCACCGGTACGGAGCCACACGCGGGCAATTGAGGTTTTTCTTCTTCCCGTTCCGTGATATGTAACTTCGGCCATCTCTTCTCTCTATACCTCCAATACCTCAGGGTTTTGGGCTTCGTGAGGGTGCGTGCCCTCTCGATAGATCTTCAATCTGCCAATTAATCTCTTTTGCCACTTGGTCTTAGGAAGCATTCCCCACACGGCTCTTTGCAGGATTTCTTCGGGTTTTTCCTTGAGCAGTTTCTCAGCCGTGATTGACTTAAGCCCGCCCGGATATGGTGTATGCCAGTAATAGGTTTTTTGGCTCCACTTTTTTCCTGTGAAATTGATTTTATCGGCGTTAATTACAATAACAGAATCTCCCGTGTCGGCATGCGGGGTGAATTCGGGCTTTCCCTTGCCACGTAAGATGTTGGCGATCTTTGTCGCAACCCTTCCAACAGTCTTTCCGTTCGCGTCTATGAGATACCATTTCTTTTCAATATCTTCGCTTCTTGCCATATATGTCTTCATATAGTCGTTCCCCACTTCTTCGATCAGCTAACCATTCTACCAAATCCCCTCTTATTGTCAAGATAAAACGCCGGGAGAGATATATAGGTCAACGTTTTATTGTCTTAAATTTTCTAAAAACGTTGACTTTGAAATTTAATGTGGGTTATACTCTAGGGGAAATATGAAATACACAAGCCTTTTCTTAATTCTTACTGTAATTCTCTGCTCTATGGGGTTTGATGACGAGGCCAATCATTCTTACGATCTCTCGGACATCATCAACTATAAAAACCATGAGCATGAAAGTTTCGGTATCAAGTCTATATCAAATTCCCACAAAAGCACAGAGGTGGCGGATCATGAAAATGAAATGTGTATATGCAATCTAGCGCTTCTTAATGCTTCTAATAACCATTTCTTCAATGTAAAAAAGAATTTTTTATACTCAATGTCGGTTAATATAACTACGCCGGAAATTGGCAAGGCTTTCAGTTTTCTCATAAGTCCTCAAATAGAGACGGAATACAAGCCACCCGACGTATTTATATCAAATTCCTCTCTCTTACTATGATTCCTGCCTAATTGTTTGATCTCTTAGGCGGTATAGCTTGGCTCTAAGTCATATCGCTTTATATCCCTATCATTTTTCTCCCGCGTAATTGATGAGTAATCATTGCTCAAGCACGAGTAAGTAATTTGTATTTCGAGGGGTAAAACTTGAATGAGAGAAACATTGTTTAATCCATTCATAATATTTGCTACGGGATTTTTGACCGTCTTTTTTATTTCTATTTCAGGTGCCGAAGAGCCGATTCGGGGTTTAACAATTGATCAGGCAGTGGGTATTGCCCTGCACGAGAATCGCGACCTGATGGCAGCGCGAATGGAGATCGAGGAAGCGAGGGGGAGATTGACTCAGGCAGGACTTTTCCCCAATCCAGTTTTGGACTCTAATTTTAGTTCCGACTTCGCTTTTGGTAACGAAGGCGAGCGGAGTTTTTCTGCGGGTATTTCCCAACCGATTCCACTAAGCGGTCGAATAGGTGCTCAAAGGAGAGCAGCCCGTGTGGATATTAAAAGGACATTTGCCGACCTTGCTAACAAGGAGCGTAGATTAGTAAGGGATGTCCGCCGTGATTTCATAGAGGTTCTGGCGATTGATGAACAGATTAAGCTGCAAGATACTCTAATTGATTTAAACAGCGATTTAGTTGAAGCAATTAAAGTTGGTATTAAAGAGGGACTCGCTTCACAAAAAGACCTTAACGCAGTAGCCATTGCTCTTCAACAGGCAAGACAGGAAAGGGAAGTCCTTATATCTCAGAGAAGCAGCAATATTCTTGAACTAGATAGACTATTGGGTAAGCCACCGACATTCTCTTTTTTGCCGGAGGGGAATCTCGAATATAGATTTCCAGAGCATTTAGCCGAATATAACGCTCAGACGGCATTCGCAAAAAGGCCAGATTTAAAATTTGCCGAACTCGATGCCGAGCTTGCAAAAGCGAATTTGGGTCTGGCCAAGGCTCTACGGTTCGAAGATATAACAGTGGGGATTTCATACCAGCGGGATCGTACTATTCTCGACATTCCTGAAGGTAGCATTCCCAACACAGACAACCTTATCGGTTTTAAGCTGACGGTTCCTCTCCCTTTTTTCGACCGTAATCAAGGTCGTATTGCTGAGGCGCGTGCTCGCGAGATAAGGGCGGAAGAGGGCATCGAGGCTTTAAAGCTGGAGATAAGTCAGGAGGTAAACGATGCACTAAATCGAGTGAATGCACTTGCGGCCATTTTGGGAACCTACGAGTCGGGAATCTTAAAAGCGGCGGAGGACAACGTAAAGCTGGTTGAAAGCGGCTATAGACAGGGATTGGCAGGGATTACTGAAGTCATACAGTCCCGTCAGCAGTTTGCCAATCTGAAATCATCTTACATCAACGCGATTCGAGATTATCAGATTGCACTAAATGACCTTCAAATATCTACCGGGATTTACCCGAGTACAATTAATTTTAATGAAACAGGGGAGGGAGAAAACAAATGAGAACCAAAAGAGAGATTTTTCTCCCACTTTTTACCATTTTTTTCGTTTTGGTTCTAGCTCTATCACTTTCACGGTTTGTCTACGGGCATGGTGAGGGGCAGCTATATGGCGGCGAAGATGAAAAAAGGGCAATTTCCAGTGGTAATAGTGTAGAGATTTCCGAGGTTTCTCAAAAGAGCATAGGTCTCAAAGTGGTTGAGGCTGAGAGAAGACAAATTGAGGATGTGCTAACAGCCAGTGGCATGGTAAAGCCTGAACCCAATAGAGTTGCTGATGTAACCGCAAGGGCCGAAGGTCGCGTTGAGGAGATTTATGTAGATCTGGGAAGCAGGGTTCAAAAAGGGGAGAGGCTTGCCGCGATTCTACCCCGCCAAATTGGCAATCCACCCCTCGTTCCGGTTACGGCGCCGCTCTCCGGGGTTGTTGTGGAAAGGGGTATCTCGCTTGGCGGAACGGTGGAGCCTAATAAAGCCCTTTTTCGGATCATGGACTTATCCAGGGTGATTGTGGAAGGTGATGTATTCGAGAATGATGTCTCTAAGGTGAAACTCGGCCAAGCCGCCCGTATAAAACTCGATGCTTACCCCGATAGGGTTTTTAGTGGTATTGTCAGTTTCATTGCCAGCCAACTTGACCCTGAGAAACGCACCTTGCGCCTCTGGGTTTCAATAGATAACAAGGAGGGATTACTTAAACCTGGGCTTTTTGCCGGGGTTGCTCTTGTGATTAAGCCAAGCAGAGAGGTCTTAACTGTTCCTGTAGGGGCGATCATTGATGACGGAGCGGAGAAATTTGTGTTTGTAAAAAACGAGAACCGATTTATACGCCGGGATGTTGCCACTGGTGTAAGTGATGACCGGTATGTTGAAATTACAGACGGTCTTCATGCCGGCGATGAGGTAGTCACGGATGGCAATCGGCAAGTTTATACAAAGTGGTTATTCACAAGGGCGGGAAATGGCCAGCTAGAAGAGAAAGAATAAGAGGTAAACAACATGAAAGAACGTAATAAGCCAGGTGAAGATATTCGTGATATGGAACACGATATGCACAAAGGGCATGAAATGAATCATGATGAACATGCCGAGCACATGAAACACAACAAACACAAAGGGCACGACCACATGGTAGCCGATTTCAGAAAGCGGTTCTGTGTGTCTCTTATTATCACAATACCAATCCTTATCCTCTCTCCAGTCATTCAAGAATGGGCTGGTCTTGGCAATTCCATCCGATTTTCAGGCGATTTATATATCCTCTTTGCACTCTCTTCCGTTGTCTTTTTCTATGGTGGTTATCCTTTTCTCAAGGGGCTATTTGATGACCTAAAATCATTAAAACCGGGGATGATGACACTCGTCGCCGTAGCTATTATAACCGCCTATCTCTACAGCAGCGCCGTGGTGTTCGGTCTTAGCGGCATGGTTTTCTTTTGGGAACTCGCCACCCTTATTGATATTATGCTTCTTGGCCACTGGATAGAGATGAAATCGGTCATGGGCGCTTCAAAGGCACTCGAGGAGCTGGCAAGGCTTATGCCGTCAGAGGCGCATAAACTCATGCCGGATGGAAGCGTAAGAGATGTTCCACTAGATGAGCTTGGGTTGGATGATAGGGTGCTCGTAAAACCCGGGGAGAAGATACCCACTGATGGAGAAGTAGTTGACGGTGAGACATCGGTCAATGAGTCCATGCTTACGGGGGAATCAAAACCGATACATAAAAATGCAGGCTCCAAAGTCATAGGAGGCTCAATCAATGGTGAGGGTTCGATTACCGTAGAGGTAAAGAAGATGGGCAAGGATTCCTTTCTTTCTCAGGTGGTAGAGCTTGTCAAGGAGGCACAAGAGAACAAATCAAAGACTCAGGATTTGGCAAACAGGGCTGCCCTCTGGCTCACGATTATAGCCATTACCGGTGGAGCGATCACGCTTTTTATATGGTTGTTCGTATTAAATAAGGATTTTGCCTTTGCCCTTGAGCGAACTGTAACCGTAATGGTTATCACTTGTCCTCATGCGCTTGGGCTTGCAGTTCCGCTGGTGGTTGCTGTTTCAACTGCCATCTCTGCAAAGAACGGCTTGATTATAAGAAACCGTGTCGCGTTTGAAAGAGCAAGGAGTATCCAGGCAATAATATTTGATAAAACGGGAACCCTTACGGAGGGTAAATTCGGTGTTACCGATAAAGTTATTTTTGATAATACCATTCGTGAAAATGAACTCCTCAAATACGCCGCATCTGTGGAGGTGCACTCTGAACACCCCATTGCAAAGGGTATTGTCTCGTCATCCACGGAAACCTTTCCTGTTGAAAAGTTCAATGCAATCCCCGGCAAGGGGGCGGAGGGAAGGGTGAACGGCAGGGATGTAAAGGTTGTAAGTCCGGGCTATATCAGAGAACAGAACATTTCGGTTGCCGATGAACGTATTGATAGGCTCTTCCAGCAGGGCAAGACCGTGGTGTTTGTCATAATTGATGGAGAATTGAAAGGTTCCATTGCCCTTGCGGACATCATAAGGCCTGAGTCTAAAAAAGCTATTTCAAGACTCAAGGAAATGGGAATCAGGTGTATGATGCTAACGGGAGATAACAAACAGGTTGCCAAGTGGGTATCAAAGGAGATAGGCCTTGATGAATACTTCTCAGAGGTATTACCTCATGAAAAATCGGAAAAGGTAAAAGAGGTCCAATCCAGAGGAATGGTTGTTGCCATGACCGGCGACGGTATAAACGATGCACCTGCCCTTGCACAGGCCGATGTTGGAATCGCCATTGGTGCCGGTACTGATGTTGCCATTGAGAGCGCGGATATCATTCTTGTGAGGAGTAATCCACTTGATACAGTAGCAATAATTGGTCTCGCACGCGCGACATATAGGAAAATGGTGCAGAACCTTGCATGGGCAACGGGTTATAATGCATTTGCAATTCCCCTTGCAGCGGGGGTGCTTTATAAGTCGGGAATACTTCTCAGTCCTGCAGTTGGTGCGGTGTTTATGTCATTAAGTACCGTGATTGTGGCAATCAATGCGCGTCTCTTAAAGGTCGTGAAATAAGAGAGGAAAAATATGTTCAATGCGATAATCGGGTGGTCTCTGAATAATAAATTGTTAATCGTCGTTGCCACTTTTATTTTTCTTGGTGGCTCGATATATCTTGCTACACGAATGCCTGTGGATGTTTTTCCTGAGTTTGCGCCGCCTCAGGTCGTAGTTCAAACCGAGGCCCCGGGGCTCTCGCCTGAGGATGTAGAGAGTTTAATCACATTCCCGATTGAGAGTGCGGTAAATGGCATACCCGGAATTGACACGGTTCGCTCATCATCCTCTGTGGGTCTTTCAAATGTAACTGTCGTCTTTAAATGGGGCACAAATATCTATACCGCCCGTCAGCTTGTAAATGAGCGTATCCAGTCGGTGCAGGAGCGGTTTCCACTGGGTACAAAACCGCCCGTAATGCTTCCCGTTACATCCGCCGTAGGATGGCTTGTTAAATATAGCTTAACAAGCGACACGGTCTCACCGATGGAGCTGCGCACAATATCTGACTGGCAAATCCGTCCGAGGATCCTTGCAATAGGTGGTGTAGCTTCCGTTGTCTCAATCGGTGGAGAGGTTAAACAGTATCAAGTCCTCGTTGATCCATTGAAGCTACGCGCTTATGATGTAACTCTGGCTCAAGTGAAAGAGGCGGTGGAGAAATCGAACATAAACGTTCCTGGTGGCTTTATATATAGGGGCGGCGCGGAGTTTGCGATTACAGGTGCCGGACGGATTAACACTCTCGATGACTTAAAAAAGACCGTGGTGTCTGTTCGTGGCGGAACCCCTATTACACTCGGTCAATTGGCTCAGGTTAAGATCGGTCCCGATATAAAACGCGGAGACGGTGCTTTTATGGATAAGCCCGCCGTTATTGGCACGATCTCAAAGGCCTACGACGCCGATACATTAACTACAACACACAATGTTGAAAAGGCACTTGAGGAGATTAAAGCCAGATTGCCTAAGGGGGTTGATATGAACTATCACGTCTTTAGGCAGGCGGACTTCATCGAGTCAGCGATTAAAAACCTGAAAAATGCCCTCTGGCAGGGCGGCATTATAGTAACGGTGATTCTCCTTCTATTTCTCTATAATTTCCGCGCCTCTCTTATCAGCCTCCTTGCCATGCCTTTATCTCTCCTCGGAGGATTAATGGTTTTAAAAATCTTTGGTATTGGGATTAATGCGCTCACTCTCGGAGGTCTTGCCATTGCTGTAGGTATTGTGGTTGATGATGCAATAATAGATGTGGAAAATGTCTTCAGGAGATTGCGCCTTAACCGTGCCTTACCATATCCTGAGCCTGTGCTTAGAGTTATCTTTAAAGGCTCGACCGAGATACGAAACTCTATAGTCTATGCCACGTTCATCATTATTATTGCCTTCTTCCCTGTGTTTTTACTCTCCGGTCTTGAGGGAAGGATTTTTACCCCGCTTGGGATTGCGTTTATATCGAGTGTCCTTTTCTCATTACTTGTGGCGGTAACTGCAACCCCTGTGCTTTGTTATTTGCTCCTTACGCATAAAGATGAGAGAAGTTTAGTTAAAGCAGAAATGCCCTTAATACAACCGACAATCGGTTTTGTCAGTCCAGAAAGCCCATCAGGCACACCGGATAATCCCGGGCCGGACTCTGAGCACAAGGTGGAAAGAGAAAGCGCATTGGTGGGGTTTTTAAAAAGAGTCTATGAACGCGCCCTCTATCAGTCACTAAGCCATTTTTATCTGGTGATGGGCATTTCTCTCGTTCTACTTTTTGGCGCCGTTGCTATGGTTCCATTCCTTGGCCGCTCATTTCTGCCCCAGTTTCGTGAAGGTAATTTCATTATTGCCCTGACAACCCTTCCGGGTACGTCGCTACAAGAATCTATGCGGCTTGGCTCACTGATTCAAAAGGATCTCGCCGATAAATCCAGGTATCCGGAGGTTATTTCAATTGCACAGAGGGCGGGACGCTCTGAACTCGACGAAGACGCACAGCCTCCAAACTTTAGCGAGTTTGACCTAACAATTAAGTACGGGAAAAGACCACCTGATGAGTTGATTGAATCAATAAGAGACGATTTAAAGCAAATCCCGGGGGTTGCAGTAAATATCGGTCAATTTATATCACACCGATTTGACGAAGTTCTCTCAGGTATCCGTGCGCAGGTGGCTATTAAGATCTACGGTCCCGACCTAACGAAACTGCGAATCCTCGGAAAAGAGGTAAGAGACATAATGGAGACAGTAAAAGGAGTTGAAGACTTACAATTAGAACAGCAGATTGACGTTCCTCAAGTCATCGTCAAATTTAACCGTGAGAAAGCCGCCCGATACGGACTTAATGTAGGCAACCTTGCAGAGATCACTGAAACCTCTTTAAACGGCGCTGCGGTCTCTCAGGTGCTCGAAGGCCAGAAGACCTTTGATCTCTTTATTCGTCTTAATGAGGAATCAAGAAGTAACATTGAGTCTGTTAAAGACATACTCATTGATACCCCAGGGGGGGCAAAGATCCCCCTTCGTGAGGTCGCCGATATTCGTATTGAAAATCGCCCATACACGATAAACCGTGAACAGGTTCAGCGCCGCATAGTGGTTCAATTTAATGTTGCCGGTCGTGACCTAAATAGCGTCATTACAGAAGCTAAACAAAAAATTGAATCTCAGGTAAAACTGCCCTCTTCGGATTATTTTATTGAATATGGCGGTCAGTTTGAAAGCCAGCAGAGAGCAACAAAGGCTCTTACGGTCTTTGGGATTATGGCGGTACTCGCAATCTTTATGATGCTCTACCAGGCTTTTGGAAACGCAACTGAAGCCACAATGGTAATGGTCAATCTTCCTCTTGCTCTTATCGGTGGTGTTTACGCTGTTTTTATTGCGGGAAGGGAACTGAGCATACCTTCATTAATCGGTTTTATAACCCTCTTTGGGATTGCAACACGAAACGGGGTTATTCTCATAACGCATTATGGTCAATTGCGAAGGGAAAAAGGGCTATCTCTGCATGATGCTATTATCCGAGGTTCGCTTGACCGACTGAATCCCATTTTAATGACGGCCTCTGTTGCTGCCCTTGGTCTTATCCCCTTACTTCTTGGAGAGCCAACCGGTAAGGAGATTGAAAGGCCACTCGCGGTTGTGCTTCTTGGGGGCCTCTTTACATCAACTTTTTTGAATCTGGTTGTCATTCCAACTTTATATAACAGGATTGAGATGTGGCGTGGGAATTGAGAACGAATTAATGGACAAAATGGTTAAATTTAATTACTGTATAGGCACATTCGCAGGCTGGAGATAGGATAAAAATGAAGAAGACTCTCTTTGTTGCAGTTTTATTTGCTGTGTCCGCTATATACCTCCAGATTGGATGGTCAAATCAGGCTGAACCGGATATTGTTCAGGTTCAAATTGGGGACCTGTACTTTAAACCCGAATCTATCCAGCTCAGAGCAGGTCATAAGGTAGAGATTGAGCTGATCAATAAAGGAAAAATAGAACACGAGTTCATGGTGGGCCGCGGCGTAGAGGAGGATAATGAAAGCGAATCTCATATGGAAATGCCAGATGAGGATAAAGGGAAATACGAGCATCATGAGGGGGTACACAATACACATTCAGAGATGTCAAAGAGGTTTGAGAAGGATTTTTTTGAAGGGGTTGAGGTTGTTGCTCAAACCGAAAACGGAGCTGAATTTATGAAAGTCCCTGGGCACGGGACAATGGTAAGACTGAAGCCGGGAAGCAGAGCCACAATTACTTTTACGGTGCCGGTCGATCGTAAAGGTAAATGGCAGATGGCTTGCTTCGTTTCCGGACACTACGAGGCTAATATGAAAGGGGAAATTATTATAAAATAGAGGAAGAGGGCTTATCTAATAAGGAATTAACGGCTGTTTTTCAAAGACTGCCTCTTCTTTAAAATCTGGATGATAAAACTGAGCGTCACTACACCTTTAAATCCATCCTCATTATCTTTCAATGATTGAACGTACTCTATATTATCTTTTATTAATTTGTCTTCGGGAGAGAGGTCAAGAGCCGCTCTCAAAACGTCTAACGCCTCGTCGTACCAACCCTTTTCGGTTAATGACATGGCAAGGGAATTGTAAGCCGGAACAAAGTCCGGGCGGGCGTTTATGATTTCTCTATACTTGCTTACAGATTCATCCACCCATCCACAGTCGGAGTAACAGTTTCCGATTGAGAGATGAGCCCAAACGTCTTCTGGAAAAAGCTCGACCTGCCGTTTGAATTCCCTCAGCGCCTCCAGAGTCCATCCCATATCAAAGTAGCATAAACCCAGCTGATAGTGAACCTCGCCCTTTATGTAATCCGAATCTGGCTCTGCCTTTATACACTCTGTAAATTCAGCTAGCGCATTTTCATAGCATCCAAACACTCTATATGTCAGAGCTAAATTCCATCTGGCTATAATGTAGTTAGGTTCAATTACCAGAGCCTCTTCAAAGACGGTAAGCGCATCGCTATATCGCCCCATTCTTCCTAGTGTAATTCCCAACTGCGTCCAGATATAGGCGTCCTTGGGATCAAGTTCAATTGTTTTTTTGAAATACCCAATGGCCGTTTCAAACTCCTCCATTGCATCATAGGTGAGCGCGAATGATAAATAGACATCCGGGTCGTATGGAGCAATTTTCAAGGCCTTTGTGAGTTCGTTGAGTGCTTCTTCAAATCTTCCGGTCTCCTTAAGATTATCGGCTTTATTCAACAGCCTTTCAAGTCTCCTCATCGTATTTGCTCCATATAAAGATTGCAGTCTGGTTTAAAGAATATTTGCTGTGTCAACTCTTGTCAACTGGCAAAGTAGCTGTGATTACTTTGATTCAATTGTAATTAACGGATCCGTGTCTGTTTTAATAAGTAAAGGCGAATAAAAGATTCGCTTCTACATTGGTTTACTCGAATTTTAGAGACTTGACAACAGGCGGCGAATCAAATAAATTTGGATTTCAAACTCATAACAGGGGTTTTCAGATGAAGAGATCAGAACTGGAAAGAGAATTAGCCAACAAATTCAATCTTCAGCCTGAGCAGTCTGAGCAGATTGTTGATACTATTATTAGCCACATGACTGATGTACTCCAAAGTGGGGGCAGGATTGAGATAAGGGGTTTTGGTAGTTTCTTTACAAAGAGCTATAAACCATATAGCGGCAGAAATCCCAGAACAGGAGAGACGGTGCAGGTCTTACCTAAGAGGCTTCCCCATTTCAGACCCAGTAAGGAACTCAGAAAAACGCTGAACGAGGGTAAGAGTGAGTAGCTATTAGGTTTAGGGGCACAACCGTGTGCTCCTGGGGTTAGTTTATAATTCCTCTAATAGTATTGGCTATTAACCAAGGTTAGAGGCTCTCCCTTTTCAAGCCTCATTTGACATAAACCCTAAAGTGCAATATCATAATTATTCAACTCAGACGCGGGGTGGAGCAGTCTGGTAGCTCGTCGGGCTCATAACCCGGAGGTCGCAGGTTCAAATCCTGCCCCCGCAACCAATAATTACCGTACTTATAATACATTTTTATTTATCTATTTCCCGCTTGTCAGTGCAATGGGTCGGAAAAGTCCTTTTAGGATTCGTCAAACTATAAACAGCTAAAATACATAGACTTAGTTGGGGGTGGGATTTTCGAGTGTTTTGGACAGTCCGGGGGAATAGGATTCTGCAGGGGACCATTTCTTTTTATGGAAGGCGGTTGGAGAGAATTTGCTGTTTGACAAGGGGTTATTCTTGGTGAGATAATGGAATAGAAAGATTTATTCATAAATTGAGATAAAAGGAGGAGGAAGTCTATGGCGAAGAAGAAAAGTTCTAGAGACCCATTTAGTGAGTTTATTAAGGTTTTAGAAAAGCAGAGAATGGAAATGGAGAAGATTGCCAAACCATTTTTTGAGTATCCTAAGAAAATGGAAAAAATGGTGAAACCCTTTTTAGATTATCAGCAAATAACTGAGAAGATGGCTAAACCTATCCTGGATTATCACCACAAGCTCTTAGAAGAATCTAAAAGATTTCAAGAAATGTGGGTGCAAAACGCTGTAGAAACAATGGGAAAAGTAGTAAACCAGATGGTAGAGGAACAAAGGAAAAAAGCAGAAGAGGCCAGTAAGCTACTTTCGGAAGTGAACGTGCCTACCCAGGTTAAAGAGTATCTCCAAGGTTTACAGAAGATTCAAGAAAGATGGATGGAGCAACTAAAGAAAGTTACCGAGGCAATGGAGAATTTTGTTAGGAAAATAAAATCGGATATGGAGAAGTAGAGGCAAGAATAATGGCAATTATGTTCTTTTGACGAGGCCCTCTCAGGCGGTAAAAGAAAGATAGTTAATAAGCCTAACGGAAAACTCTGTATTAGACGTAGATAAATAGAATACGAACATTTCTAATAATTGGACTTAGCTATAAGAAAGCCACAACAATAAAGGACGGGTTGAAGAAGGTATTAATAGTATTAATTCCCATTTTAACCCTTGCTGGAAGCGCTAAGGGTATTAATGAACCGACATCGGAAGTCTAATCCTACTCTGCATATTGGAGCAGTATTGACGGTATTATACTCACTTCACCAGTTTGTAATTCACTTCAATGACATGGATAGCTACGAATGCGCTGGTCTCACTGGTTTATACCAAACCCATTTTAAAGGCATAGTTGACTACCTTAATAGAATAAAGGTGCCAGCGGAGTTTGAAGCTATGCACCGTTCATTGGTTAATTCGTGGAGTAAATTTCTAGAAGTAACGGGGTATTTACTTAAATACTGTGATACACCAAAAATGGATTACATTCAAAAGACAAGGCGAGCAATAAATGGAGCTAATCAATCTCTAGACAATGCGGTTATAGAGATGCAAGAGGCGAAAGTAAAGTTGGAACGCAAATAAAACTTCCCCGGCCAAGCCAAGAAATTGCTTGGAAGAGTTCTCGACGAATAACTCTTTAGTATCCAAAAGGAAGCAAATCCCTGCGGTTTCGATGAAATGCAGTATATGTTAATGGTATTTTCCTCCATTACAGCACGTCTCTCCGCGCAATGCTTCAACGCCCTCTTTCGCAATTACCGGCACCATTACTAATCCAGCAACGGGATCGGCCCACCACCAACCAAGCAGAGCATTTAGCCCAAGCCCTCCAAGCAAGATAGCGGAAAGGTAAGCACAAATATCTGTTTGACGGGAATCTGCTTCCATCGCACGGCTATTGAGATTTGCAGCCACTTGTCTTTTCGCTCGTGCGAGTAGAGGCATGATGATTAGAGATAAAGCGGCAATAGCAATACCGATATAGCTTTCGTTAGGTGCTTCATGCAAGATCAAAGACTTTGTTGTGTCAAAGGCAACATAAGCGGCAAGCACAAGAAAACTAACGCCAACGAGTTTAAGGGCGATGCGTTCACGATGTTCACCCGTGGTAAGACGCCACAGCAATATAACTCCTGATGAGACTTCAATCAGCGAATCAAAGCCGAAACCAACTAGTGCAATACTGCCTGCAACCAAGCCGGCACCGATAGCGGCAATGGCTTCGAGCAAATTCCATCCGATGGTTAGATATTCAAGTCGGCGTCCATGTTGTACGTTCGCAGTACGGGCTGATTGCTGACTTAAGATGCTTGTGCTCATGATTTAAAATATACCAGTCTGCACAGAGGCAAGCGATTTAACTATCAATTAGATGAGCTTTTTGTTTGTATAATTCCTTGAATTAAGATACCCTCTCAGCGAGCTGAGGAATTCAAAATGAAACCCACCGCGCTCGGAATCACAATTTCTCTCGACTCAAAATGTGGCTCATTCCTCCGACGCGGTACCAGCGGTATCCATACGGCTCAAGGATGATGTGGTGCTTGCCGTTCCCTTTCGCTTTGCTGTGGTTCTCTGCAAAGAGATTCACGAGATTCTTTCCTCCTTTAACTCCGATATCGAGTATTATGCCGTGTGGCTTACTGTCGAAATTGTATAGGGTAACAATGGAGTTATTGCGCCAGTCATACCGCATCCCGAGGACGCTCGAATTTCGAGTGTTGAGAATCTTCCATGTTCCCCACCCAAACTCCGGACACTCCTTCCGCATACGGACAATTCGCTCTATCCAGTTGAGCAAAGAATGTGGATCACGCCTCTGACTGGCAACATTAATCCTCTCGTAGCTCCGGACTTCATCCTTGATAATGGGGAGCACCGTTTTTTCAGCGGTGGAAAAGCCGGACTGCGGTTCATCCGACCATTGCATCGGCGTGCGAACCGCATCCCGCTCATTGAGACTTAGGTCATCACCCATCCCGATCTCATCGCCATAGTGCATCACAGGAGTACCGGGAAGTGTAAACATAAGGCTATAGGCAAGCTCAATCTGGCGCCGGTTTCCTCCAAGCATCGGTGCCAAGCGTCGGCGAATTCCACGATTATAGAGCTGCATCCCTTTTTTGGGGCCGAACTTGGAGAAGACGAGTTGACTTTGATTGTCTGTCAGTCGCCCTAAATCAAGCTCGTCGTTATTGCGGAGAAAATTGGCCCACTGGGCGGACCGGGGAATTGCTTACGTTGCCTCCAGCGCCTTCACAACTGGCTTTATGTCTGCTGATGCAAGGGCGTAAAAAAGATTTTGGTTGACAAAGAAGTTAAACATCATGTGCATCCGGTCTCCATGAGGGCCGAAGTATTTGATGTCATCGCCGGGAAGTATATTGGCCGCACTGAGTAGGATTGCATCACCCTCGTGCCATTGGAGGAAAGGTCGTGTACCTCCCTGTAGCCTACGGTGGTAAGGGTTAATATAGTCATATATAAAGAATCGAGGAAATTCCATCCTTCTACTATCATATAGCCGAGAGTACCAAAGGCTATAATAAAAATAATCAGTAGCGCGGAGAATATTATTTTTCTTTTAAGTTCCTTCAACAAATAGTAATCTCCAGTATTTTAAAATTTTCCAATCTCGGGGTGTCTCCCTCCTAAGGTCTAGTGATTTTATCGGCCTTTCTCTAAATCCCGTTATGTCAGTAAGATTAAACGGTTTTATTTCTTTATCCAGATTTGGGTTTTAGTCTGCTCTGTTATAGAATCCCACGTGTAGGAAGCTAATTTGCTATTTCTCTCAGAGTTGTCCATTTTTGGTTTAATCACGCCAAAGAATTAAATCTCAAGATTAAATGAATAGAAGATGTTGCTTTGTTTTGTCAGAAAGCACCATGATGCATAGAAAGAATATTGTGGAGTTAAGCACGCTCCATGTCTTCAAGGTAGCACTTGACCGGAGGCGTGCACAATCAAATCGCTTCGGAAGTCTGAATGACTTTTATACCTATGTATTTCGATAGGCGAATCAGTGTAAAAATTTACGCTGATTTTTAACCAAAACCCATTTGCTCCGGACTGCATTATAAAATTTCCACTAAAATCTTAGCCGTCTTTGGAGCGGACCCCGTTGGTCTTCCTGCTAACTCTGCTCTGCCGCTATTCTTCTTGCCTCAAGCCAATTTTTCAAACCAATCACCTTCTTTACATAATCCGGGAGCTGTTTTCCAAAACTCTCCTGAGTAGTTGAGAGGCTGTTTGGCCCACTCTGGTAAGCGGCAAGTGCCCATTCAATACTTTTAAAACGGTTGACTAGGAAAGATATATAATAGATTCCAAACCTCACATTGATTAGTGGATTATAGAGGGATTTAGCTCCATCAATGGAAACCCCCAGCTCCCCCGCTATAAATTCTGCAGTCTCAGGCATAATCTGCATAAGCCCTATTGCTCCGCTTGGAGATACGGCTTTAGGAGAGAATTCGCTTTCAACCTCTATCACCGATAGTATAAGGAACGGGTCAAGCCCATAGTTTTCGCACTCTTCTCTTATGAGTTTGGAGAGCCTCAAGGCGTCGGAATAGGATATTTGATTGGAAAATTTGAGGATATATTTAAGAATATACGTTTCTTTTCTCAAATCCTCAAGGCTGGTTTTAGTCTCTTGAGTATCCGTATAGGAGAATTTACTTTCCTGCGCTCTTATCACGGGACTGGTCAAGACATTCAATGTTTTGATACTCTCCATATACAAGATCCCTTCGGATTTCAAAAGTAAAAAAGCAAAAAGATAAAGCAAGGAAAGAAAAAAAGATAATTTAAAAAAACCAAATAAAGAAATGGCAAAAATACTATACATTCTTCTTAGCATACGGGCCTCCCTCAGCTTTCGTTTCTACAGCGTTGCTGGTTTATTTGAGATTTTTATAAAGAGGCTTTGGGTTTTGAGATTTATTTATAAGGGTAGCAGATTATAACATAATCACAGAAAATGTCTGCTTTTTTATTCCACCCCCCCTTAAGAAGTCCATATTTATCTTAGCAATGTTTGTACCAGAATATTATGTTTTTTGTTTTTAATATTCGCGGGAGGTTGTAAACGAAAGGAATGTAAAAAACACCTCTGGCTGTGTAATAATACACTCTGGGGTTGTGTAAATATACACAGTAGCCACTAGAAGTAAACGAGAAAAAAATAAGTGGGGAACCCCGGGTTAGGAGCTCCCCACCTTCTTAAAGGAGGATGGAGGATGACATTAAAGTTAAGCTCGTTTATTAATTTATAGTATAAAAATAAAGTATTTTACTTTAAATGTCAAGGGGTAATTTTTAATTATGAAAAAATTATATATAATCGCTTACACCCCGCTGAAACATTTAAGAATCACATATCCAACTATCCTATTTAGATGCCTGAAAAGCCTTTTCGATTCTATTGTATACTGTGTAGAGTACTTTGGTACGTGCGAACCGAGATTTGCACCTACCGATATTGATCGGGTTTATATAAAGGCGGAGAATGAAATCATTTCTTTGTCATTTCTTGTACGGGTGCTGATTCGCCGAATTTAGGAATCTGAACCTCCTTTTTTTGCGATTCCAGCTCTTTAATTCTGTTTTCCTTTTCTTTAATCCGGCTTCTCAGAGACACCGAATAAAATGCACCCCAGATAATCGCAAAGATTACACCAATAAGAAATGTAATAGCAATGAGCACTATATTAGAAGTTGTATAAGGCCCTATTTGATAAAACTTGAAGTTGAGTCCTATATCAAACTTGTGTGTAAAAACCTCCTGATTCTGGATTATAATGGCAAGGATCAGAATAAAGAAGACAGCCAATATAACTATCTTTACGAATCTCATCTCTTGTCTCCTTTTAAGTTTTCAATTCAATTGATTAACCACGAATATACACGAATTGGATAGAAAGCTAAAGCCTTGCGGGAAAAAAATATATGGTTGTGGCGGTTATGTTTTCAATTGTTCGGTAAGCTGCAAATAGGTGTCGTCCAGATATTCTGGCATCACCTTTATATCTCCAATAACTGGCATAAAGTTTGTATCTCCGCTCCATCTAGGAACGACATGAAAATGGATGTGATCGTCAATTCCGGCCCCGGCGGCTCTACCAAGATTCATTCCGATATTGAATCCATCGGGTTTGAACACCTTCAAAATTTCTAAGCACTTAACCACGAGATTCATAAGTTCTAATCTCTCTCGGTCACTGAGTTCTTCGAATTCTCTTGTGTGTCTGTATGGCACGGCCATGAGATGACCATTTGAATAAGGATAGCGGTTCATAATAATAAATCCGGTTTCGCCCCTATAGACTATGAGGTTTTCTCTATCCTTGTTTTCTTTAGGTTTTTCGCAGAATATACACTCCGCGTTCTTTTCGCTCATTAGATACTCGATTCGCCAAGGAGCCCAAATCGTTTTCATGGTGATAAGGAATTTTCAATTAGTGGCTAAGTTAGTAAGATAGAAAAGTCCGAAACGCTCTTTTATCGGAAATCCGCCGATAAGTCCGTGAGATTCAAATTTTGAAAGAAGAAAATCAAGAAGAGTCGCCTTTTTCTTTGGATAATAGACAACGTTTGGCTCGCCCTTTATTCCGCCCATGGTTCCGGCGAGACGAATTGCGTCGCTAATAGAGCCTAATTCATCAACGAGCTTGAGGTTCTTTGCCTGCTCTCCTGTGAATACCCTTCCATCGGCGATTTTATCCACATCTTTCAAATCAATTCCTCTCCCTTCCGAGACGGCGTGTTTAAACTGAGAATGGACATCATCAATTAGATTCTGAATGTATTTCCGTTCAGTATCGGTCATCTGTCTAAGCGGCGAGCCTACGTCCTTAAATTCTCCGCTTTTTATCACCTCAACGTCCACTTTGGCCCATTTAAGGAGTTGCTCGTAGCTTGCAAATTCGGCAATTACACCTATACTTCCGGTAATCGTTCCTGGGTTCGCGAATATTTTCTCTGCGGCACAGGCGATGTAATATCCTCCCGAAGCGCCCACCGATCCCATTGTAGCAATTACAGGCTTCTTTTCTCTTAGCTTTTTGATTTCACTATAGATTTCTTGAGATGGGCCGACCGCTCCGCCGGGAGAGTCTATTCTCAGAACGACGGCCTTAATCCTGTCGTCTTTTTTGATTTTGGAGAGGCTTTCAAGATACGGCTGGGAATCAAGAATCACGCCATCAACTTCGAGCACCGCAACTCTTTCACCGCCGGTAAAGGTATCTTCTCCAGAGATTACAAGACCAAGCCCTATTCCGGCTATGAAAGCAAAAGCCATGAGTATTACAACAATTACTGCAAAGAGAAAAGTCCGCAAACTTAAATTATTCCTTTATCAGAGATTTTAATTTATCGCCCAAAACGTCTCCGAGTTTTATTGAACCTTCCCCCTGAGAGGATAGGAAGTTTGAAACCCTTTCTTTCTCAACCCGCTCGTCATACTGTTTCTTACTCAAATTGATCTGACGTTTTCCCCTCTCAAATCCAATTACCTGAGCAATGACCTCGTCACCTATTTTAACGAGCTTGGATAGGTCTTTTGTCCTTTCCTTGCTGAATTCCGATGCCCTTATAAACCCTTCGATTCCCTCATCAAGCTCCAGAACGATTCCCCTGTCTCTGATATCCTTAACCTTCCCGCTGAGAACAGTCTCGTGGGGTTTGTATCTCTCAAGAGCATCCTCCCAAGGGTCTTTTGTAAGCTGCTTGAGGCCGAGTCCGATTCTCTGGTTCTTTTCATCCACACCTAGAACAACAACCTCAATTTCATCGCCTGTCCTGAATTCTTCCTGCGGATTCACGTTGCCCTTCCATGAGACATCGCCAGGGCGAATCAGCCCTACCAAATCCTCCTCAACCTCTACAAATATACCCTTCTCCGTAACGTTCTTAATTTTTCCTTTTACTCTTGTTCCGGGTGCGTTCTTCTCCTTGAATATTTCCCACGGGCTGCGTTCGATTCGCCTTAGGCTGAGCGCCATCCGCCTTTTACCAATATCAACCTCGAGCACCACGGCTTCTACGCGGCTGCCCACGCTCACTATCTCCTTTGGGTGTCTAAACCTCTTCGTCCACGTTATCTCGGATATGTGAACCAGCCCCTCGACACCCGGCTCAATTTCTACAAACACGCCGAAATCCGCTACCGAAACCACCTTGCCTCTTGCCTTTGCACCCGGTTTGTATTTCTTCTCAACAAATGTCCATGGGTCGGATTTAGTCTGTTTGAGACTCAAGGAGATTTTTCCGTCCTCTTCAATCTTTAAGACCTTGGCTCTTACTTCTTCGCCTACGGAAACAACGTCCCCTGCCTGTTTCACCCTTCCCCAAGACAGCTCGCTTATGGGAATGAACCCTTCAACTCCGCCTAAATCTACAAAGGCGCCCTGGTCAATAATCTTTACAACCCTGCCCGATACGGTTTTTCCCTCTTTCAGCGTGGAAAGGATCCTGGTGCGAAGAATCTCCCTTTGCTCTTCCAGGTAATTTCTCCTTGATAGGACAATTCCATCATTTGATAGCTTTATAACCTTTGCTTCGAGTATTTTCCCTATGAATTGATCGAGGTTGCTGTGGGGCCTTATGTCAATTTGGGACGCAGGGAGAAAAGCTCTTATCTCGATCTCTTCGCCCACATCAGCTATGAGGCCGCCTTTTACCTTTTCTAGGGGTCTTGCATTGACTAATTTTCCACCCTTATAGATTCGCTCTAGTCTTTCGGATTCTTTGATGAGATCGGCTTTTCTCTTAGAAAGGGCGGGAACTCCTTCCTTGCCCGTCCATTTCTCCAATGTTACTTCAACCTCGTCTCCTATGTTTACTTTAAGCTCGCCGGTCTTCGTGTAAAATTCACTGATAGGAGCGATTCCTTCGGATTTGAAGCCGAAGTCAATAAACACATCCTCTTCGTCAACGCGCACGACTTTACCTTTGAAGAGTTGCCCCCTGTCGGGAACACGCATACTTTCTTCAAGAAGCTCTGAAAAATTTTTTTCTTCTTCCATCATAGTGTGCATCTCTTTTAAGATAAGTTGTATTTGATTTATTGAACAAGGGAGGCAATTGTAGAGTGGTTTGCGAACCGCCCCTACACATGATCACCCTGATAGACTATCTAATATACCCGATAAATCTTTTAAATACCTTTTCTCAGTCTTTCTTGAGTCCTTGAAGTATTTCCTCTATAATCCACGAAGGGGTTGATGCCCCTGCAGTGACACCAATGGTTTTTTCATTCAAGTCAAATCCTAAAGACCGGACCTCATCTACGGTTTCTATCTGATATGTGTTTGGATTTACCTCATGGCAGAGCTTTGCAATTTTTGTCGTGTTTGAGCTGTTCTTTCCACCTATTACAATCATCACGTCCACAGATTTTGCAATCTCTACGGCCTCGCGCTGTTTGTTGAAAATATCATCGCATATTGTATTGAAAACCTTTATTTCCTCTACGCTTCTTTCGAGAAACGCATCCACTACCTCGCGAAACCTGTCAAATGCGATCGTGGTCTGGGCGACAATGCCTACCTTTTTCTTCGTAAATACGCCTTCTTCAAGCTCCAACTTGCTCTCTACAACCATCACGTTTTCCGGGTCTGCGTAGCTCCTTGCCCCTATTATTTCGGGATGCTTTTTGTCTCCTACTATCACTATAAAGTATCCCTCTTCAGCCAGTTTTTTTACAGAGTGCTGGAGCTTCTTTACAATAGGGCACGTGAGGTCAACAACATTAAGCCCGCGCTCTTTCAGGGTCCCAAGGGTTCCTACAGGCACACCGTGGGCGCGAATCATAACTGTGCCGCCGGGGGCGTCTTCCAATCTTCCAATAACCTTTACACCCTTTTCTTCCAGGTGCTTTACGACCTGAGGGTTGTGAATTATAGGCCCTAACGAATAAACCTCGCCTTCCGATTTATCCGTAACCTCGTATGACTTTTTGAGCGCCCTCTCTACACCAAAACAAACACCGGCGCTCTCAGCCAGTATGATTTTCTTCATCTATTAGTTTTGCCTCCTCAATAGTCTTAATTATCTTTTCTATCACTTCGTCCGCTGTAAGGTTTGTAGTATCTATTATGACTGCATCTGAGGCGGGATGCAAGGGCGATTCTTGCCTCCCCATATCCTGCCTATCCCTTATTCCAATCTCTCCTTTTACGTCCTCTATATCCGCCTTGATTCCACTTTCTTTTAGTTGGAGCCACCTTCTTTTTGCCCGCTCGTCAAGGGACGCATCAATGTAGAATTTAAAATCCGCATTGGGAAAAACGTATGTTCCCATATCCCTTCCCTCGGCCACTATCTTCCCCTCTCGTCCAATTTTCCTCTGCATTGCCTTAAGAAAGTTCCTGATCCCCCTTTTTGTAGCGATGTCCGAGGAGAGACGGGACATTTCCGGCGTTCTAATCTTTTCTGTTACGTCCTCTTCACCCAAAAATACCCTTAAATTGCAATCCGGGTCGGTTCTAAGGGAGATATGGGCACCGAGAATCAGCTCTGTAATCTCTTTTTCGTCGTTTAAATCAACCAAGTTTCTATGTGCTAAAAGGGCGATAGCCCTGTACATAGCCCCCGTATCCATGTATAAAAATCCAAGCCTTTTTGCAAGGGCTCGGGCGACCGTTCCCTTTCCAGCCCCGGAGGGGCCGTCAATCGTTATAATGATGCCTCTTTTCACCCTCTTCTCAGCCTTCCCATCACATCAAAGAATCCGGGGAATGATACGGATACGCACTCGGCATCTTCAATCTCCGTAACGCCATCGGCGCGACTTCCTGCAACGGCAATGGCCATCGCAATTCTGTGGTCTCCCCAGGTTGAGCACATTGCGCCTCTTAGGCTCTCCTTTCCAAGGATTATCATCCCGTCATCGAGTTCTTCAACTTGTGCGCCGAGTTTTCTTAGCTCTGCCGTCATTGCCCGAATTCTGTCTGTCTCTTTTACTCTGAGCTCTCTTGCGTCTCTTATCACCGTCTCCCCTTCTGCAAAGCACGCCGCCACGGAAATTACGGGAATCTCGTCAATTGCCCTTGGAACCATATCGCCTTTTATTTGAACAGACCTCAATGCGCTAGACCTCACTAAAATATCCCCCACAGGCTCGCCGCCGGTTTCCCTTTCATTGATGATTTCAATATCGCCCCCCATCTCTTTGAGAATCTCTATAGCGCCTGTTCTGTGTGGGTTTATTCCTGCATTTTTAATTAAAATTTCGGAGCCGGGGTTAATAAGAGCGGCAACAATGAAAAAAGCCGCTGAAGAAATATCGGCTGGAACTGAAATCTCCGCGCCTTTAAACTCCGCCGCGTTCTTGATTCTAACGCCTGTTCCATTTCTCTTAATGTCCACGCCTAAATATGAAAGCATTCTCTCTGTGTGGTCTCTTGTAGGGGTCGGCTCTACAACCTCTGTTTCCCCTTCTGCGTAGAGTCCAGCAAGAAGGATGGCGGATTTTATCTGAGCGCTTGCTACCGGCGACTGATACTTGATGGCGGATAATTTCGAGCCCTGAATGGCAAGGGGAAGCCTCTTGCCTTCGTCCCTTCCCCAAATCTTCCCTCCCATCATTGTCAGTGGCTTTACAACCCTATCCATAGGCCTGGCTCTCAGGTATTTATCACCGGTTATTGCGGTGAAGAATCTCTGCGCGCTCAGGAGTCCAGTAAGCAGCCTTGCCGTAGTCCCCGAGTTCCCCGCATCAATAAAATCCTCCGGCTCACGGAGTCCCAAAAGACCCTTTCCTTTTATCTCGACATTACCATTATTGATTTCAATCTGAATGCCGAGCATCCTCATGGCATTTGCGCTCGACAGCGTATCGTCGCTTGAGAGAAACCCATTGACATGAGTCGTGCCTTTTGCGAGAGACCCTATAATGATTGCTCTGTGAGATATGGATTTATCTCCGGGGGGAGTAATCTCTCCCCTTAGAGGAATGGAGCCACCTTTTATGGTCTCTTTGGACATAGATTGAAAAGTTACCATTTCCATAAAAGGTGGGCAAGGTAGCTTTGAGGTTTGATTCTTGGTTAGCTCTAATCTAAATTATCCTGGGTGTTACTCATGTGCAATGGCTCTGCGTAACTTGAAAAAAGGGGTTTTTTATGTTATTTAAGTATGGTTTAAGCGCATTTTTACATTACGGAGGGATTTATGTCTGAAGACACACAAGTTGGGGATGTAATCAGTATGAAACAACTCCTCGAAGCCGGGGTTCATTTTGGGCATCAGATGAGCCACTGGAATCCGAGAATGAAACCCTTCATATTCGGAAATAGGAACGGAATTCATATTATTGACCTTCAGCAGACGGCGAGTCTTTTCAAAACGGTTTATGGCTTTGTAAGAACCGTTGTTGCTGGCGGAGGCAAGGTTCTGTTTGTGGGAACGAAAAAGCAGGCTCAGGGAATCATCTCAGAAGAGGCGATAAGATGTGGAATGCCTTTTGTAAACACCCGATGGCTTGGGGGAACACTTACGAACTTCAATACCATCCGCTCAAGGGTTGATTACCTGCTTGAGCTTAAAAAAATGGCTGAAGAAGGGCAGCTCGAACTCCTCCCCAAGAAGGAGGTAAAGGGACTCAAAAGGGAGATCCAGAAGCTTGAGTATCTGCTGGGTGGAATAATCAATATGAAGAGGCTCCCTGAAGCTGTATTTGTCATTGATACAAAAAAGGAGTACACGGCGGTTCGCGAGGCGAAGAAGCTGGGGATTCCCGTAATAGCCGTAATAGATACGAACTGTGATCCATCAAATGCGGACTTTCCAATACCGGGCAACGACGATGCCATAAGGGCGATAAAACTCTTTACATCGAAAATAGCAGATGCATGCATTGAGGGAAGACACATCTATGATCAGAGGGTGCTCTCCGGCGAGGTCGTGCAGAGAGAGGAGGAAGAGGTGCCGGTCGTGGTGGAAAGAAAGGTATTTGTGTTTAAGGAATACGGAGAAGAGGCTGAGATGGAAGGAAAGCCGGTTCCTGCGGTGCTCCCGGAGGAATCTGGTGAAGTCGAGGAGGAAACTGATAATGGCTGATGTTAAGGCACAGATGGTGAAAGAATTGAGGGATAGAACTGGAGCACCATTTCTTGATTGTAAAAAAGCCCTTGAAGAGGTAAATGGCGACTTTGAAAAAGCCGCTGAGATCCTGAGGATTAAGGGGCTTGCAAAAGCGGCAAAGAAGGTGGGTAGAGAGACTCCCGAAGGGGTAATAACCTCTTACATCCATGCTGGCGGTAAGATCGGGGTTATGGTCGAAGTAAACTGTGAAACGGATTTTGTGGGAAGAAATGAGGAATTTCAAAAATTGGCAAAAGAGATTGCTATGCAGGTTGCAGCTGCCAATCCAAGGTTTATAAGTCGGGAAGATGTGCCCGAGTCTGTTCTCCTGAAAGAAAAAGAGATAATGAGGGCTCAGGTGATAGAATCTGGAAAGCCTGAGAGCGTAGCGGATAAAATTGTTCAAGGGAAGCTTGAGAAATTCTATGAAGAGATGTGTCTTCTTGAACAGGCTTATATTAGAGACCCTAAGATTAAGATTCGCGACCTTCTGAGTTCAGCAATCGCTCAGGTAGGGGAGAATATTGTCGTAAGGAGATTCGTGAGGTATCAACTGGGCGAGCCCATTGAGGATAGGTAAATGAACCCCTTAGAAGTGCTGCCAAAGCCTAAATATAAGAGAATTCTCCTGAAACTGAGCGGTGAAGCGCTTCAAGGTGAAGAACCCTATGGAATAAGTCCCAGTGTGTTGGAAACGGTTTCAGAGGAGATAAAGGATGTCCATGCCCTCGGTGTAGAGACGGCGGTCGTGATAGGCGGAGGGAACATATTCAGAGGTGTCGCGGGTGCCTCAACTGGAATGGATAGGTCTACTGCCGATTCCATGGGAATGCTTGCCACTGTGATTAATGCTCTCGCACTTCAAGATTTTCTTGAGAGAAGAGGCATTATGACGAGGGTTCAGACGGCTCTTGAAATCAAGCAGGTTGCCGAGCCGTACATCAGAAGAAGGGCAATCAGGCATCTTGAGAAAGGAAGGGTTGTCATACTTGCTGCGGGTACGGGAAATCCATTCTTTACAACCGATACCGCCGCAACCCTAAGGGCGCTTGAAATCGGCGCCGAGGTTATTCTTAAAGCCACTAAGGTTGACGGTGTGTATGATAGAGACCCAATGAGATACGAAAATGCCGTTAAATTCAAGGAACTGAGTTATATGGAGGTTCTCAAGCGCGAACTTAAGGTCATGGATGCCACTGCCATATCGCTGTGTATGGAAGGAGACATTCCAATTGTAGTCTTTAACCTCTTTGAACATGGCAATATAAAGAGGATTGTTGTCGGCGAGGAGATAGGAACGACTCTAAGGAGCGCCAGGCAATGAATGGTAAGGGTCTGAATGAAATTGTTGAAGATATGAAAAAAAAGATGAATAAATCCCTCGATGTGTTTAAAACGGAGCTTACCAAGGTAAGGACAGGGAGGGCTTCTACGTCTCTTGTTGAACACATAAGAGCCGACTATTATGGAACTCAAACCCCAATCAGTCAGCTTGCCACGATTTCGGTTCCGGAGCCGAGGACAATAGTGATTCAGCCCTGGGATATAAGTGCCATTGCAAGTATAGAGAAAGCTATCAGGCAATCTGATCTCGGAGTGAATCCTACGAACGATGGAAAAGTGATAAGGATAGCTATTCCTCATCTTACCGAAGAGAGAAGAAAAGAGCTTGTAAAGCACACGGGTAAAATGGCTGAAGAATATAGAATAACAATAAGGCAGATAAGAAAGGACACAAACGCTCTGATCAAAGAGGCGGAGAAAGAGAAAAAAATACCCGAGGACGAGATTAAAAAGAGCCTTAACAAGGTCCAGGAGATTACGGACGATTTTATAAAGAAAGTAAATGAAGCCCTGCAGAAGAAAGAAAAGGAAATAATGGAATTTTAAAAATGTCCATAGCATTTCCTTGCTCATTCTGGCGTTATCTCGATCTGTGAATCTACTACAACGGTACAATCCCCTAACTGAGAGTGGAATCAATACATTTTTTGATTTTAAAGGTCGTTGCGTTATATTGTCGTTTTGTTTAACCCGGCATTAGGATGTTCTCACCAACGGGAGAGTTGACACGCCTATATTCGCTTTGATAAAATCTTAGAAAACGTAGCGAATGGAATAGCCTGGGGATGAGAGGTTATCTCACATCTATTTTTATACATATCTTTATGGTAGCAGCCATTGCGTCTGCGATCTGTGCTCTGTCTCTGATCGTTTTTCTTCTCCGTTATACCTTTGCTACAGTGGGTGAAGCAGAACGAAAGGCTGCCCATTATATTTTGATTATTTTTGTAAGCGGCGTTATAATGGTTCCCGTATCCCTCTATATTGTGGACAGGTTGGAGAGGGTTAAAGATTAGGAGGAGATTAACACTTCTTTGAATTTGAACGTAATAGCGAAATCTGCCCTCTTGATTTATAATTTGTAGAGAGGGATGGTGTAAGTGAGCGAAAAGCCTTCTATTTTAATAGCCTGTGGTGATGAGACCCTATCCAAGGGTTTAGCCGATGTTCTGAAAATTGGAGGGCTAAACCCTCGTGTTGTCAACGCAAGGCGCGACGCTATACAAGACCTTGAAGAGAAATTCTTTCATGTAGTACTTGCCGACATTTCACTGTCTGGTAATTCTGGTATAGGAATATTAAGTGACATTAAATCTATTTGTTCGGATACCGAGGTGATTCTAACTGCAGAGCCTGGTTCTCCTGGTATGGCTGTAGAAGCCCTTACCGAGGGTGCATTTGCCTATATAGAAAAGCCTCTGAACCTTGAATATGTAGTAATGGTTGTTTTAAAAGCACTGGAGAAGCAGCAGCTAAGGCTACAAAGCGAGAGGAGATTGAATCAGATTTCATCTCTTCTTGGCGCAACGGAAGACATGAATTCTGAGCTCCATATGAACCAGCTCCTCAGGCAACTTGTCAAAAGAGCCTTAGCCCTTACAGAAAGTGAACGCGGCTCTATCGCGCTTCTCCAAGGTGATAAGGTCGTGATGCGGGAGTTTTGGGATGGAGAGGGATGGCAGGACTTATCCCATTCCAAGGATATCCAAATCGAGACCCCAAGTGGATCGACAGAAGAAAAGAAGATGGGTGCTTCCTTTACGCCACTTCCATGCCTAAGGTCTTATGTTTCTGTTCCTATAGTAGATAGGAAAGGGGGATTTTTGGGCATTATCGAGGTGTGTAATAAAAGGGGAGAGGATTTTAGCCCCAGCGATGATACTCGACTTCTTGAAGGTCTTGCCCGAACTGCGGCTATAGCCATTGAAAACCTCAGGCTTTACGAAGGCTTGAAGATAAAATCTCTCAAGCTTGAGGAGTCAGAACAAAAATACAGGGCTCTAGCTCAAGATTTTTCTGATCTGGTTTTTGTAGTCCAGAATAATAAATTTAAATTCGTAAATACGAAGACCTCCGAAACTATGCTTTATTCGCCTGAAGAGCTCTACGGTTTTAATGTTTCTGATCTTATATACCCTCCCTATAGGGATATTTTCATGCGCAATATTAAAATGAAATTGAGAGGGGAGGACGTTCCAAACTATGAACTCATGTTAATCAACAAGAATGGCGGTGCGGTGGTTTTAGACGTGAGCAGCCTCCTAACTGAGTACGGCGGGATACCAGCCGTTCAATTCATCGGAAGGGATATAACTGGAAGAAAAAAAGCCGATGAAGAGATGCTCAGACTCGGAGCGGCGGTAAAAAGCCTGAATTCCGCTGTAACAATCACGGATATGAATAGAAACATTACGTATATTAATCCTGCTCACAAAAGGGTGTTCGGGTATGACCTTGGGGAACTTGTGGGAAAACAAAACAACATTCTCTATCCATTTGATGACCCGTCTGGGATTAGTAATAAGATTTATGAGGCGGTTTTGATGGTAGGATGGGAGGGTGAAAGGCTTGGGATGAGAAAAAACGGGGAGGTGTTTCCGGTTTATGAAAAGACATCCGTTGTGAAGGATAAAGATGGACGACAGATAGCAATTGTTTCTGTAGTAGAGGACATTTCGCTGAGAAAGAGACTTGAACAGGCCCTAAGGGAATCGGAGGAGAGGTACAGGACGCTTGTTGAGACCGCAAAGAGCGCGATTATATCTGTTGATAAAGAGGGCAGGATTATACTTTTTAATCCTGCGGCAGAGGAGCTCTTTGGGTATTCGATAGATGAAGTAAAGGGAAAAGAGTTAACTATCCTTATACCCGAAAGGTATAGAGACCTCTATAGGGTGGGGTTTAAGGGTTACATTGAAACAGGCTTCTCTGACATATTGGGAAGGACCGTCGAGTTCTTAGGACTCAAAAAAGGTGGAGAGGAATTCCCAATCCAAGTTTCGATTTCTGCCTGCAAGATCAGTGGGAATACTGTTTTTACAGCCATCATATTTGACATTACGGAAAGAAAGAACCTTCAGGAGCAACTCATTCAGTCTGAAAAGATGGCAGCGGTAGGACAACTTATTTCCGGAGTTACACACGAAATTAATAATCCGCTTACTGTTGTTATGGGATACGCCGAGGTGCTACTTTCAGAGCCAAACTTAGATAAAGGGGCAAGAAAAGCACTTCAGGCAATCTATGACGAATCAAATAGGTGTAAGAAGGTAGTTCAGAATCTGCTCTCATTTGCTCGTAAGCACAGTCCTGAAAGAGAATACGCCTATATAAACGAGGTCTTGGAAAGGACTCTGAGCCTTAAGGAATATGACTTGAGAAAGAATAAAATAGAGGTTATAAAGAATCTTGAAACAAGCCTGCCAGCGCTAATGGTGGATCCAAATCAAATCCAACAGGTTTTTCTCAACCTCATTAATAATGCGGAGCAGGCTATGGCTGAAAACGACGGCAAGAGACAGCTTGTTATAGAGAGCAGGGTTAAGAATGGAGAAAATAGGGTTAATCCTGAAGGCGAGGTAGTAGAGATTTTATTTAGGGACAATGGCCCAGGGATTTCAAGTAAAAATCTAAAAAAGATATTCGATCCATTCTTTACAACCAAACCGGTTGGCAAGGGTACAGGGCTTGGGCTTTCCGTTTCTTATGGAATTATAAAGGAGCACGGAGGAGAGATCTATGCCCTGAGTGAAGAAGGTAGGGGAGCAACATTTGTTATTGAATTACCTATAGTTAAAGAGATTAGCTAAATAGGATTCTAGATATGAAATTGAGTGATTGTCCACATACATTGAGACTGCGTTTCAGGTTTTATTAACTTATCCACAGTTTATTAGAGCCTACTTTAGAGTATTTCATAATCTACTTTAGGAAAAATAGGTAATTAACTATCTTCTTTGGTATTTTCATAAAAATATCTCTATATGGGTGTCCGGATACCAAGGCCTTAATTAAGTCTTCATTTATCAGGTTCTTCTTTATACCCAGATTATATATTATAGGGGTTAAATTATAAAAAAACATAGATATATATTTCGCATACTTAAGATCTTTTATAATTTCATTGTTGATCAATTTTGTGTATCTATCCAGCCCAGAATGATTCCACTTTAGGCTTTCTGCAATTACCCATGCTGCTATTTGTCCACTTCTCAACCCAAAATATATGCCCTCTCCTGTGATCGGGTCGGCAAGGCCGGCAGCATCTCCTATAATTAACCCTCTTTTTGTATTTAAGGGCTCACTCATTCCCCCTATTGGAATCTGATATCCTAGAAGGGAGCAACATATAAAGTTCCTATATAGCCCCTTTTTCTCCATATATGTGGAGAAATATCTCTTAATCTCTTTTATCTTAGGCAATGTCGTAAATACCCCAACCGAGAGGTGGTCCTTTTTGGGAAATATCCAACCATAACCCTTAGGAATAATATTAAAATCAATGTGTATAGAGCCATGGTATTTAGATAAGTCGGCATCCCTACCACTGTTTGGAAAAACCTCTCCTTCTATAGCAACCCCGAGCCTTGGTTTCTTTCTAAGACCAAGAGAACAAGCCACAAAACTCCTCACTCCATCTGCTCCAACAACTATTTTTGATCTAAAATCCCCTTTATCGGTCTTTATAAGAACGTGATCAGAGGATTCTTCTATTGAGATGACCTTTGTCCGGTCAAGAAGACATGCACCATTATCTATGGATTTTTGGATGAGGAAGTAATCAAATCTGTCCCTCATTACCATTGTAATGATGGGAAAGGAGACCCCCTTAGAGAATCCGCGACTGTGGTTGAGGGTTAAATGGATATTATATGTGTAATCTTCAGCTAAGGTGTGTAGGTCTTTGGGTAGAATATCTACTGCCTTTTTTGTCAGCCCTCCTGCACAGACTTTGTATCTTGGGAGTTTTTCTTTCTCTATTATGAGAACGTTTAAGCCCCTTTTTGACAACTCATAGGTGCACATTCCGCCCGCCGGGCCTGCTCCTACAATAATTACATCGTAGTCGGTGTGAGGGTTATACATCAGAGCCTGTTTATTTAACCGCAAATGGGCACGAATATATACAATCAGGAGAATGCAGTAGACAGAATATGGGGAAAGCCCTCAAGTCTCTGCATCCTGATTATTTTCATCTGTGTTATTCATAGCTAAAATCAAAATTAAGAAATCCTCTCTATATTTCCCATATATGGAACGAGAATCTTCGGAATTATGACCGAGCCATCTGGTTCTTGGTAGTTTTCAAGTATTGCAACGACGGTTCTTCCTACGGCAAGCCCAGAGCCATTTAGGGTATGAAGAAATCGGGGTTTTCCTCCCTCTTTTGGGCGGTATCTGATGTTTGCCCTTCTTGCCTGAAAGTCCTCGAAGTTGCTGCATGAGGATATTTCTCTATAAGTGTTTTCGCTTGGAATCCAGACCTCTATATCGTATGTCTTTGCCGATGAAAATCCCATATCCCCTGTGCAAAGGATTACGATTCGATAAGGAAGCTCGAGGAGCTCAAGCACATGCGCGGCGTCTCTTGTAAGAGACTCAAGCTCGTCATAAGAATTCTCCGGGGATGAAAACTTTACAAGCTCAACCTTGTTAAACTGGTGCTGTCTTATGATTCCACGCACGTCCTTTCCATAAGAGCCTGCCTCACGTCTGAAGCACGGCGTGTATGCCGCGTATCTTTTGGGAAGCTCTTCCTCTTTTAGAATCTCGTCTCTATGTATGTTCGTTACGGGAACCTCTGCCGTGGGGACAAGAAAGAAGTCTGTTCCTTCGACACGAAAAAGGTCGCCTTCAAACTTGGGGAGATTTCCAGTTCCGATAAAGCTGTCTCGATTTGCCATAAACGGTGGGAGCACCTCTGTATAGCCGTGTTCATCTGTATGGAGATCAATCATGAAATTTATAAGTGCTCTCTCAAGCCTCGCCCCTAACCCCTTGTAGAGCGCGAATCTCCCTCCCGTGATTTTTGCGGCTCTATCGAGATCAAGGATGTCGAGCCTCTTACCGATCTCTACATGGTCTTTGGGTTCAAAACCGAATTCCCTGGGTTGTCCCCAGCGTTTTATCTCAACATTATCAGAGGAGTCTCTTCCAAATGGAACTGAGGCGTGGGGCAGATTTGGAATCCTAAGGAGAAACTCCTTAAATTCCTTCTCGATCTCATTTCTCTTTTCTCCGAGTTCTTTAATCTTTTCCGATATTCCTTTGAGTTCTGTCTGGAGTTTTTCTGCCTCTTCATCTTTCTTCTGCCTCTTGAGCTCCCCGACTCTTTTTGAATTGGTGTTTCTTAGGTATTCGAGCTTCTCAACCTCGGCTATCGTCTTTTTCCTTTCTTCATCGAGTGAAAGAAACCTGTCAAAATCTATATTGACCCCGCGCTCTTCCATCTTTTTCTTCACGTAATCTAGATTCTCTTTTATGAATCTTGGATCGAGCATCTTTTTATCTTACCCTATTCTAGGAGCAAATTAATATTAAGGTTTTTCAAATCTTATACCATTAATATTCTATCTAACCTAGAAGTGGTCTCCAAGGTTCGGATGTTTCTGTTAGAGGAGATATGGTAATTTGTGGATTTCATAATTTAATGACACTATTTTATCCTTTTATAACCCCAATCGGTCTCAGTCGCGCTACCTTTCTGGCAATCCCGGCGTTATGCACGACATCGCAGACATCTTCCACATATTTGTATGCCTCTGGCATCTCTTCAATCACGGTTCTTTTTCCTTTTGCCATTATGACAATCCCCTTCTCTTCGAGCTCAGTAAAGAGGTCTCTGCCCTTTGCCCTTCTTACTGCCTCATTTCTAGAGAGCATTCTACCTGCTCCATGACAGCTTGTTCCAAACGTCTCTTCCAGTGCTGCCTCGGTTCCTACAAGGATGAATGACGCCCTTCCCATATCGCCTGGAATAAGCACGGGCTGACCCACGCCTCTATAGATTTCGGGTACTAGTGGATGCCCTTTGGGAAATGCCCTTGTCGCCCCTTTTCTGTGGACACATAGCTTTCTTATTTTTCCATTTACATTGTGCTCTTCGAACTTCGCGATGTTATGACTTACATCATAGAGGAGTTGCCCTCCTAGTTCCCTTGGTCCTATTTTAAATACATTATAGAAGGCCTCTCTTGCCGAAGACATTATAATCTGCCTGTTTACCCATGCATAGTTTACAGCCGCTGCAAATGCTGAGAGATAGTCTCTACCTTCCTTAGACCTAATGTGTGCGCAGGCAAGCTGTTTATCGGGGAGGTTAATCCCTTCTCGCCTCATGTAAGAGATCATCTTGTCAATGTAATCTGTGCATATTTGATGGCCGAACCCACGTGAGCCGCAGTGGATCTGCACGCATACTTGATCCTTGAAAAGCCCAAATGCATCAGCAATAGCAGGATTATAAATCCTATCTACGATATCTACTTCAAGAAAGTGATTTCCTGAGCCGAGTGTGCCGAGTTCGTCCTTTCCTCTTTCATAGGCCTTTTCGCTTATGACATCCGGATCGCCTCCGTGAAACGTCCCGTAATCCTCAATCCTCTCTAAATCCTCTGTCTCTCCCCATCCCTTCTCAATTGCCCATTTTGTGCCCTTCTCAATGAGTGATTTGTAGTCTCCTTTTGAGAGCCTGATTTTCCCACCGATTCCAAATCCACATGGAACCCGATGGAAGAGTTCAGAGATGAGTTCTTTGAGTTTCGGCCTTACATCCTCTTCATTTAGATTTGTTTTCATCAGCCTTACGCCGCAGTTAATATCGTATCCCACTCCTCCAGGAGAGATTACCCCTTCTTCTGCATCCATAGCGGCAACTCCGCCTATTGGGAATCCGTATCCCCAATGAATGTCGGGCATTGCAATAGAGTATTTTTGAATTCCTGGAAGGTGGGCTACATTTACTACCTGTTCAAGAGATTTGTCTTTCTGAATATCCCTTATCATACTCTCGCTTGCATAAACCCTTCCGGGAACAAGCATATGCCCCGCCTTGGGAATTTCCCAAAGGTAATCGTGTAGTTTTATTAACTTAATCTCATTCATGGCCTCTCACCCCGCTGTTATTTGTGGAGGTATCTAGTAAAGTAAAGGCGTTAAGAGACAGTCTATATATCAAATACTATATCTACTTTTAATTTATCACCTAAGTGCTCTATTTTCAAATTGTGATGCGTTACGGCTTTAATATCCATTGTGATTTCATGTCTTTCCATATCAACGCTCTCACCAAAGGCTTTTCCATGTATTTCGGTTTTGTTAATAGTCTGTATTTCAAAATCTCGAAAGATCATTCTCCTTACCTTGTGAATAAATAGAATTTCATCAAGCCAGTGAACAAGGAGTTCCTCTTGCGTTTCTCCTTGGGCTTTGAATTCAATCTCTTGAGACGGATTTACCTTTTCTCTGTCTGTGATTATATCCATCATAGCCCGTGCGGCGTTTTTTAAAAGTTCCTCGAATGATTTCCCGTAAACCCTTACGCATATATCCGCTGTGTGATCGAGTATTTCGTAGTCCATATTGTGATTTATATGAGATTGTTTCTAATTACTAAAGATTACCATACATTGGAGATCTCGGTTTTTAGGGGGATTGGGTGATCCCTAATGCGTGGTTCATGAAGATGGGATAGGGGTACTCATTTTACAATCTCCTCAATGAGCTTGCGGACTTCTATATAATTACGCAGATTGAATTTGGCATAAGATGGAGCTATTCCAATTTTGATCGAGTATGCTGTTTGGGGAAGGATTCTGAATAAATCTTCGTCTGTCCAGTCATCCCCCGCTGCCAGTATAAAATCGAAATTGTCCTTTGAAAGGAAATACATGCCGGCAGCGGCTTTGTTTACGCCCGCATTTCTGATTTCTACTGCTTTGCTCCCTTGCAATATTTGGACATCTATATTGGCCGTAAAATGGATTAAATCGTCTGTGAGTTCTTTTACCCTTACAGAGGCAAGCTCAGGGTCTGAGTTGCGGTAATGCCATACAATAGAAAACTCTCTTTCTTCCACAAAGGAGCCTGGTAGTCTGTCTACATACATTTTAAGTATAGGGAGTAATTGCAACATCCACTCTGGCGTCAGTGGTTTTATTAAATGCCAGTTTTCATTCTTTTCTTTTATCCATACGCCGTTCTCTGCTACTAATCCTATTTTAAGTGCCCCGAACCAGTCTTGAAGAGTATTTTTGTTTTGCTCACTCATTATGATAACATTGCTATTGGGCTTTTCCGCAATACATCTGAGGAGTTTTAAAACCTCCTCATCCGGTCTTGATACATCTGGATATTCCGTAAGTGGAACGAGTGTTCCGTTGTAATCTAAAAAAATGAGTCTTCGGTTAGACTTAATAAAATCCCTCAATATCTGTTTTCTCATAGGAGCACTTAATAGCTTCACATCGAATTTCTCTTGTTCTTTCTTTATGGAGAGTAGTCTCTCAATGAAATCATCGGCCCAGCGAATCACATCGTAGTTTTGCAGTCGCTTCTGCATGATCTGATTACGTCTTATCTGTTCATCTTGTGGCATCTCCAGTGCTTCCTTTATGGCCTCTGATATTTCTTCTATATTGTTGGGATTGATGATAATTGCCTCACCGAGTTCCTTCGAAGCACCTGCCATTTCACTAAGAATCAAAACGCCTGTTCTATCCGTTCTAGTTGCAATGTATTCCTTTGCTATGAGATTCATCCCGTCTCTTAGCGGGGTAATCAAGGCGACATCGCTAGCGGTGTATAGGGCAACCAATGGTTGGAAAGGCAGAAATCTATATTTGTACCATATAGGTGTCCAACCAATGGTGCTGAATTGTCCATTAATTTTTCCTACGAGTTCATCTATTCTGTTTTTCATCTGTTCATAGTGCTCTACACCTATACGAGAGGGAACAACTACTAAAACTAGGTTTACTTTCGTGTGCCACTGTGGATTTTTCTCAAGGAATAATTCAAAACTCTGTAAGCGGTTGATGATACCCTTTGTATAGTCGAGTCGGTCTATCGAGAGGATAACCTTGGAATCTGCCAATGTCTCTTTAATCTTATCTCTCTCCTTTTGTATTTCTGGACTATTTGCGGCGCTATAAAATCTCTTAAAATCTATACCCATTGGAAATGTATCTACTTTTACGATTCGCTCTCCTACAATTATCTTTCCCAAATCGTGTTCATAACCTAAAATACGTAGGACACAACTTAAGAAATATTGGGTGTAATCATGTGTGTGAAAGCCTATTAGATCGGCTCCTAGAATTCCATTCAGTATGTCTATACGCCATTTTTTGGGGAGGAGCCGAAATATTTCATATGATGGAAATGGAATATGTAGAAAAAAACCTATTGACACATCGGGCATCTTTTCTCTTAGCAGCCTCGGAAGGAGCATGAGATGGTAGTCGTGTATCCATACTATATCGTCCGATTTTATGGTTTCCATAACTGCATTACAGAATGTTTCATTTACATCTCTGTAATGAGTCCAATAATCTGCATTGTATATGGCATAAGAAGGAAAATAGTGAAAAAGTGGCCAGATGGTTTTATTGCAGAACCCATGGTAGAACTTCTCCATTACCTTTTCCGAGAGAAAAACAGGATAGGCCTGAAGTTCCGAAAGCGCCCTTTTTGCCGATTCTTTTTTTGTTTTGCTGCTAACTGTAATCCCTGGCCAGCCGATCCATATATATTCTGAACTGGTAAATGAGGAACTCTTTAAGGAATCTAAATACGCACTTAAACCTGAGACAAGGCCTCCTACGCTTTGCCGGAATCTCAATCTCCCCTTTTTTTCTACTACGGTAATGGGAAGTCTGTTTGATACTAATAATAACCTCATGTACCAACCCTTCAAACCATCTTTGGTATAAAGCTTTCTTTAAAAAATTGTCACATAGGGAATAATCACTTTCAAGCAAAATCTCTATTACTTGTAACCTTTCTATAGGGCTTTACACTTGTTATGTGTAGAGGCAAAAGGTTGAAGCGGGTTCTGGAGATACCAAAACAGCAACGCTTATCTCATAAGTATTTGAAGTTTAAGGAGACAATAAAAACGACTGTAGAGAGAGGGCTTAGATTTTAATTGCAGGATTATTCGTAATCGGCTACTCTTTACCGCGTTTGTCGGTCAGGATTCAGTAACTGGTGCCCGATGATATGGATACCTAAAAAATGGGATTTAAGGCGAAGCTTAGCATAGTGCTGAAAAATAGAAGCCAGTTGGTTTTTAGAACGAATAATGATTAAGAGAAATGCTATGAATAGATCTTTTACTCTTGAACTCAATTATATTCTCTGTCCGGTTGACTTCGGCGAGCTTTCTAGTTTAGCACTCAAGTAAGCAGTGGTGACGACCTACGGGTATGGTGTAAGGCTTACTGTACTTCATGCCCAGTCCTTTGTTTTACCACCTTATTGAGGCAATATTGAGCACAGTAAGAAATGTGGCCGAAGAAATAGTGAATTACGCCATTGAGCAGAAAAGTGGCCTTATTGTCTTTGGTATGTAGTATAGGAGTTTTCTCGGATCAAAATTCATCGGGAAAACCGCCGAGCCTGTGATTCGTTATGCACCGACTTTTGTACTCCTCATTCCTTAGATATATGAGTCAATCTGAAAAGAGAATTAATAAGCTCACGGGGGTATCGAATATGAATCGGCAACGGGAAAGACTTGTGGTTATAGGAGGAAATGCAGCAGGGCTAAGTGCGGCAAGCTATGTAAAAAGGAAAAGGCCTGAGACAGAGGTTCTAGTTTTTGAAAAATCACCTTATACCTCCTACGGTTCATGTGGGCTTCCATACTATATAGAGGGTCTTGTCAAAGACCCTATGGAACTCATAGCCGTACCGATTAGTGCACTTAAAGAAAAAAGGGGGCTTGATGTAAGGGTGCTGCACGAAGTCACCGATGTTGATACGGAAAAAAGACGAGTTAGAGTAAGAGACCTTAAAGGTGAAAAAGAGATCGAGTTTTCTTATGACTGGCTTGTAATCTCTACAGGTGCCTCTCCGGTAAGACCTCCTTTGCCGGGTATTGGACTTAACGGTGTATTTGCTCTTAGAACCCTCGAAGACGGAATAAGAATTGAAAATTTCATTAAGGTGGAATCCCCTAAAAGGGTCACTATTATCGGAGGGGGCTATATAGGAATGGAGGTGGCCGAGGCTTTTTCGATCCGAGGTTTTGAGGTTACAGTAGTTGAAAAGTTACCAAGGGTTTTATCAAACTTTGATGCGGAGTTTTCAGAACGGGTTGGGGAGAAACTCAGGGAAAAAGGTGTAAGACTTATTCTTGGCAGTGGAGTTAAATCTATAGAGGGAGATAGGATCGTAAGGGGAATTATAACCGAGACCGGGACAGTTGAAACCGATTTAGTTCTTCTGGGGGTGGGAATAAAACCACAAATAACCCTTGCAAAGAAATCCGGGATAGAAATTGGGAAAACGGGGGCTATAAAAATCAATGATAGAACAGAAACAAATATACATAGGGTTTACGCATGTGGGGATTGTGCAGAGGCACACCACAGGATTTTAAATAGAAATGTCTGGATCCCATTAGGAGATACAGCTAACAAACAGGGGAGGATTACCGGTGCAAATATAGTTGGAGAAGGGGTTTCTTTCCCAGGAATAATAGGTAGTGCAGCCACAAAGGTGTTTGAGCTTGAGCTCGCCAGAACGGGGCTGGGAGAAGAGGAGGCAAAAGGTGAGGGATTTGATGTAACCACGACTTTGATTGAATCTTTTACACGTGCACACTACTACCCTAATCGTAAGCCCATAATGATAAAGCTCATATCGGAAAAGAAGACCAAAAGGCTGATTGGGTCACAGGCAATGGGAGGGGAAGGAGTTGCAAAGAGGATAGATATCTTGGCCACGGCAATCTGGGCTGGTATGAAACTAGATGAAATAGCATGGCTTGACCTGACTTATGTCCCTCCGGTTGCCCCTGTTTGGGATCCTGTGCTTGTGGCGGCTCAGGTGGGTATGAAGGGGGATTAATTGCTTGGCTTTTATGTCTTCCTTAGAGAGCGCGACGTAAAGAGTCTCGTACAGGCATGGATAGAGAGCCTGTTTTATATCACGGGATTGAATGGTTTGGTGTTAGTAAAGAGATAGTTTTGGAGGAGACATACTGTGATGATTAGCAGGAGGGGATTTTTAAAAGGAGTGGCGGTTAGTTTTGCAATGTCTGCGGGCAGATTTTTTGAACCGAAATATATATTTGGTATGTCCTTCATAGGACCAAAGGGTCTTCCCGAGGGTGCTCTTCGTGAATCCATAATGGCTGTGTTGCCCGGAAAAAAACCGCTTATTAAAAGGAGCTACCGCCCACCAAACTATGAAACTCCTGTTAGGTACTTTAACGATATTTTTACACCTAATGATGTTTTCTTTGTCAGGTATCACCTATCCAATATACCTCAGGTAGATGTGAAACGGTGGAGATTGAGGATAGGTGGAGATGCGGTGGATAAGCCACTTGAACTTTCTATGGATGATCTCAAAAGGAGTTTTGAGCCTGTAGAAATAGCGGCTCTAAATCAATGCTCTGGTAACAGAAGGGGCCTTTTCAGTCCACACGTTCCTGGGGTGCAGTGGGGTTACGGGGCTATGGGGAATGCCAGGTGGAAGGGGGTAAGGCTCAGAGACGTACTCAACAGGGCTGGAATAAGGGCAGGTGCCTTGGAGGTGACATTGAATGGGGCAGATGGCCCTGTTCTTCCGGCTACGCCAGATTTTGTAAAGAGTATTCCAATATGGAAGGCCATTAATGAAAACACATTAGTGGCTTATGAGATGAACGGTGAACCACTGCCACAGTGGAACGGGTTTCCTGCAAGGGTCATCGTCCCTGGCTGGACTGCTACGTACTGGGTTAAGCACATTACTGATATAAATGTTATATCAAAGCCATTCGACGGGTATTGGATAAAAAAGGCCTATAGGATTCCAAGCAGTAGATTCCCTATAGTAGAGCGGTTTATATCACAGGAGACCGAGGTGGATACACCGATTACTGAGATGGTTGTAAATTCCCTTATAACCAATATTGAGGATGGTCAGATATTCAGGTTGGGTCATGCAATTGAAATACGGGGTGTAGCATGGGACGGAGGATACGGTATAAAGACGGTAGAGGTCTCTACAGATGGGGGTAGGGGATGGCAGAGTGCAGAACTAGGTAGGGATTACGGGAGGTTTTCATGGAGGCAGTGGAGCTTTGTGTTTAGGCCTCCTAGGAGGGGCAAATACACGGTGATGGCAAAGGCGACAAATCGGATAGGTCAGACTCAGACCTTTGAGCTTATATGGAATCCCGCCGGGTATCACAACAACGTGGTACAGGGTGTTGGTGTAAGCGTAGTTTAAACATGCACTCTTGAGGAGATCTTCTCATGAAGCGATTTTTATTTTCGGCCTTTTTATTTCCCTGTTTATTTTCTGCTCAGGCCTTTGGTCAGGAACAACCAATAGGGCTAAGGGATGGCCCAGGAAGAGAATTGGTAGAGGGTAATTGTGCAATCTGCCACAGCCTTGATTATCCGGTTATGAACTCGCCGTTTCTTGATAGGGCAGGTTGGGAAAAGACCATAAATAAGATGGTCAGTGTCTACGGTGCCCCTATCAAGAAAGAGGACATCCCAAAGATAGTTGACTATTTAACGAGGTATTACGGGAAAAAGGAATAAGACTATAGGGGCTTCAATCCTCTGATTATTAATATGGCTTCATTCCGGTGTTTTTATCTTGCCCTGTTTGGATAAACCTTTTAAAATCCTCTATTTCCTTTTCTAGGTCCTTACGTAGTTTGACTTTTTGGATTCGGTAAGCTTCTTTGGGTCTGAATTCTCTACACAACTTTATGGTCTTACGCAACGTGTTCAGGAGTGCTTTACAGGGTCTGCAATTCTTCATATGCCTGTTTATGTGCTCACATAGAGAGTCATCGAGCTCTTTATCCAGGTACATCGAAAGAAATGAGATTATCTCCTTACAACTGAGCTTCTTTTTCAACTTCCTCTCCTTTTTTGTAGATCGAATCGAGATATTTAGAAAGTGCATTCCTCATGAGTAATCTCGCACGGTGAAGCCTGACCTTTACATTTGCCTCGCTTATTCCAACAACCCTTGAGACCTCTTTTGTTGAAAGCCCCTCCATATCGCGCAGCACAAGAACCAATCTATAGTCAAACGGAACTTGAAGTAATGCTTTTTGGATAATATTTTGGTTCTCCCTTTCAAGGACCGCTCTATCCGGAATCTTCGACCAGTCAGGAATCTCTTGTCTTTTTCCTTCTTCGTTTTTGTCCTTAGGTATGGGGCTGTCAAAAGAGAATATATCTTTAGGCTCATACTTTTCCTTACGCCTACTCATAAGGCAGGCGTTTTTTGCTACCTTATATAGCCAAACCGTTAAGGCCTTAGGGTTATTAAATTTGAGCCTTCTGGCCCCTCGGAAAAACTCAATAAGCACCTCTTGCATTGTATCCTGGGCATCTTCTATGTGTCCTCCACAGACCTTCATACCGAAAGAGAGTACCAATTGCTGAATCTCTTTTAAAAATCGGTCTATAGCATTGGGCTTATCCTCCTTAATATCATCGAGGATTTTAGATATCTTCTCTACCGCTATTTTTCTCCTTTGTAACCTTTCCATATCGTTTTGCATTCATTATAACAGATTGGGTATTGGAAACGAAACATGAGTAGTACTAAATCAAAATTTATAAAACTATTCCTTGTCTGTTTATCCTGCGTTGGCGTTGTAGTGGGATTGGTCTATCTCATAAGGTGGCTTTATTAGTGGGTTTTTAAGATAAAAGGAGGGGATGATCAATGAGAAGAAACATGGGAACATTGGATCGGATTATAAGGATAGCAATAGCTATCATTATAGGTATTCTTTATTTCACCCACCATATAAGCGGCACGGCTGCGATTGTTTTAGGTATTATAGCAATTGCATTTATTTTGACAAGCTTCGTAGGTACGTGTCCAATCTATATGCCCTTTGGCATTTCAACAAAGAAGGAAGGTCAATAGGATTGAAGAAGGATTCGTTTAATAGGTATAATAAGAAACCGTGAGTTTTCCACTGGGTGTTCTTATTCTAATTGTAGTTGCCCTACTAGGTGGATTTATGGCACTATGTGCCTTTGTTTGGGCTGTACGCACAGATCAGTTCAACGATCTAAATGCCGGTGCTTATGCCATTTTCGATGATGAAGAACCAGTTGGGAAAATGACAGATAACACCTTCGGATTTCCTGAGTCAGAAGAGACAACGAAAAAAGAATGAATTGTGGATTAACATACATTCAGACTCAACTGATGCCTGGGTTGCTTTCCTGAGACTTGGTAGTGGGTTTATGGATAAATTGCTACTAAATCGGGAGCGATCAAAAGGAGAGAAGAGATGGATTTTTCAGATCATAGTAATGCATCTACAGATGAATCCCCTGAATTGTCCTTTCGCGTATTAAGTGATGCTTCTACCTCTGGTCCGGTAATTGCTTTTTTTATATCTGCTGTGGTTTGGTTGCTTATAGGAACGGTCTTTGGACTCATTGCCTCATTGAAGTTCAACTTCCCCGATTGGCTAGGCTCTTATCCTGCTTTGACCTTTGGACGTGTGCGCCCCGCTCACCTAAATACTGTGATCTATGGTTGGGCTTCTATGGCACTGGCAGGATGTTATATATGGCTTACTGCTAGGTTATGTCACACTGAAATCCGTTGGCCTAGGCTCCTGTATATATCGGTTATCATCTGGGATATCGGGGTTCTATACGGGATAATTGCCATCCTGAGTGGACACAGTCGGGGGATGGAATGGCTGGAATTTCCTCGAGTTGCAGAATTTCTAATTACAGTTGCCGCTGTGTGTCTTTCCCTTTCCATACTTCGTACCTTTCATGCACGTCGGGTGAAACATCTATATGTTTCCCTTTGGTATATAATGGCATCTGTCGTTTGGTTTCCCTTACTATATATTATTGCTAATCTGCCGTTTTATTCGGGTGTCACCCAAGCGGCGGTCAATTGGTGGTATGCACACAATCTCTTAACCGTTTGGCTTACACCTGCAGGTTTGGCGGCCGCTTACTACTTTATTCCCAAGGTGATTGGCCGTCCTATACATAGTTACTATCTGTCTCTTCTTGGCTTCTGGTCATTTGCCCTTTTCTATAACTGGAACGGTATGCACCACCTAATAGGTGGTCCGCTTCCTACATGGCACATAACCGTCTCTATTGTTGCGAGTGTTCTGATGGTGATTCCGGTGCTTACTGTGGCAATCAACCACCATCTGACTATGGTGGGGCATTTTGGAAAGCTAAGATATAGCCCAACCCTGCGCTTTGTTGTATTTGGTGCCATGTGCTATACGGCAGTGAGTCTTCAAGGTTCATTACAGGCATTGCGCTCATTTAACGAGGTCTCCCACTTTACTCACTATACAATTGGTCATGCACACCTCGGTGTGTACGCCTTCGTTACTATGATTCTTTTTGGTGCAATCTACTATATTATGCCTAGACTGACTAAATGGGAATGGCCATATCCGATTCTCATAAAGTTTCACTTCTGGTTTGTTGCTTTAGGTATATTGTTGTATGTAGTATCTATGAGTATTGGCGGGATATTGCAGGGGCTGTATATGAACGACCCTGCGCGCCCTTTTATTGATTCGGTAGAAGTAACTAAACCTTATCTCTTAGCCCGCTCGGTATCGGGCATAATTATACTTATTGGACACCTGGTCTTTATATATCTTTTCTCCCTTATGGTTCTCAGAAGGGGTCCAGAACGAAAAGTCCCGCCTTGGCGTGAGGCATTAGAGGTGGCCGGCAGATGATGTTCATGAGGCTTACTACCTTCTTTCTGGGGGTGCTGGCCACCCTTTTTATAGCATGGACTGGTTTGGTATTAGTTCCGGGGATTCAAATAAGCGAAATAAAGCCTTCTCCGCAGTTGCACCCCTATACAGAGCAACAACTCCATGGAAGGGCAATTTACATACGCGAGGGTTGTATATACTGTCACAGTCAACAGACCCGTCCCCAAGGGTTTGGCGCAGACCAACTTCGCAACTGGGGGCGAGCCTCTGTACCCGGAGATTATGTCTATGATAAACCGCATCTTTTGGGAACCAGTCGAACAGGTCCTGACCTCTTTAATATTGCGGCACGTCAGCCGAGTGAAGAATGGCACTTGATTCACTTATACAACCCCAGAGCCGTTTCTCCCGGTTCAGTAATGCCCTCATTTCCTTGGCTCTTTAGAGAGGAGGATTCAGGGTCATTAAAACGGAATTCGGCATCAGAAGAGAGGGTTGTTCCTGTACCAAAGGGATTTGCCCCTGAGGGTAAGGTCATAATACCCACTCAAGAGGCCATTGATTTGGTGGCTTATCTTCTAAGCCTTAACCATACATATCCAATTGGAGAAAAGGCCATAGGCACAACAGGGGTGACTCCAAATTCTGAGCCTAAAGATGTCAAGCGGGGTGTAGATGGTGGAGAGGTATATGCAAGAATATGTGTCTCATGTCATCAACCAAATGGTCAGGGTATTGTGGGGGCATTTCCTCCGCTTGCCGGCTCGGATTGGCTATTAAAAGACCCTGAGACGCCCATACGTATTGTACTTCATGGGCTACAGGGGTCTATAGAGGTAAAGGGAATGACTTACAATGGTGTTATGCCTGAATGGGGGTCGAGGCTTTCAGATGAGGAGATTGCCGCTGTTCTTACGCATGAGCGAAGGAGTTGGGGGAATTCTGCAGAGGAGATTACATCGGATATGGTAGATAGAATTCGTAAGGAAACTGCTAATCGCACGACTCCCTGGACACCAGATGAACTACAAA